>Ga0334886_1001630_pt1 | contig 25443 bp, 16 predicted proteins | sample GraSluR1_MG_9_FD_207232 | JGI IMG/M metagenome (GOLD analysis project Ga0334886, IMG submission 207232) | Sludge microbial communities from methane-producing bioreactor in Wageningen University, Netherlands - Granular Sludge_27_06-R1 | ecosystem: Engineered > Bioreactor > Anaerobic >... | reverse complement strand
ATAGTATACATGGGAAAATGGGGTAACAGGCGCTAGGGGAGGGGAGAACGCAATCTAAGGAATAAGCTTAGGAATCTGCTAAGGAACAATCTTTTTCCTTAGATTCTATATTCCTGAATGTATACAGCTTAGTATAGTCAGGTATTTGCTAAGGAATAAGCTTAGGAATCTGCTAAGGAATAAGCTTTTTCCTTAGAATCTTTTTTCTGGAATGTATACATGAAAGGTGGGAGGAAGGGAGCAATCTAAGGAACAATCTTTTTCCTTAGATTCTATATTCCTGAATGTATACAGCTTAGTATAGTCAGGTATTTGCTAAGGAATAAGCTTAGGAATAAGCTTTTTCCTTAGACCGCCGCCGAGGAGGAAAGAAGAAGAGGAAGAGGAGAAGAGGAGGGGGAGAGGAACGGCCGCCGTTCACTTCCTCCATTTTATTATTTTCCAGGGGAGGCCGTCGGCCTCCCCATCCGAGTGCGTCCGCCGGGAGAGAGGCCGCCGACGACGTCCCGCAGCCGTAGGGGGGACCCCGTAGGCCAGGGAAAGGAGGAGGGTTTCCGGCCTTTCTACCGGAGGACGGCCCCGCTCTCCGAGTGGTACACAAACGGTACACGCCGGCCGTTCGATTGCGCTTGCAAACCGTTGGTATCACTGGTAAAATATGTTCGCTCGCGAGGAGCTAGATGCTCCCTCACAGTCCACCATGAATTCAATCGGTGAAAGCCGCAGAACAGCAAAAAAGCCCGCCCACAGCGGGTTTTTTTGTTGTTCTGCCTCCGATGAAATACGACTGAATTTGATAGAAACCGATGCGCGGCCGTACAAAGAACCGTACAACTTTATAACTGCGAGGACCAAAGACGCCCCGCAGATTCCAGAACTCGGTTTCTCAACGGGCGGCGAAGCCAGTCGTGCAACCGAAACTGGGTACATTCCTCAAGGTCGTTCAGAAACTCCCTCCGGAATTGTTTCGCTATATTTTTATCATACAGAAAGGCTTGGACCTCGAAGTTGATTTCGAGACTTCTCGCGTCGAAATTTGCGGATCCCACGGAAACGGTGTGTTCGTCGGCAATCATAATCTTGGCGTGATGGAAACCTTTTTTGTAGCTGTACACTTTAACGCCGGCCCTCAGAAGTTCTTCTACGGAAGAGAGAGACGCCCAATGCACCATCGCGTGGTCGGCGGCGTGAGGTATGATTACCCGTACGTCGACGCCGCTCATGGATGCAACCGTCAGAGAGGTCGCAAGGGTTTTCCCGGGGACAAGGTACGGTGTGCAGAGCCAGAGCGATTTCCTGGCGTTGGATATCATGGAGAAGTAGCCGTGCAGGATAGATTTCCAGTTGGAATCAGGCCCGCTGGACACGATCTGCACAGGAGTGACTTCGTTATGCACAGCGTGCGGTATCTCATGCGCCGGAGGCGCTTTTGAATCGCAGAAGGCCCAGTCCGCGGCGAAAATGTCATCAAGGCAAGCCACCGCTTCACCTTCGATCTTCAGATGAGTATCCCGCCAGATTCCCAGTCCGGGTTCTCCATGAATATAAGAATCCCCTATGTTCAGGCCGCCCAGATAGCCGGTAATCCCGTCGACGACAATGATCTTCCTGTGGTTTCGGAAATTGAGATCGCGGCGGAGCATGGGGAAAGAAACCGAAAGAAACGAATGGACTCGTACGCCGCCTCGTTTGAGGCTGTCGATGAATTTCTTTCCAAGCTTCCAGCTGCCGACGCTGTCATAAATCAAGCGCACCTCGACGCCTTCAGCGGCCTTTTCCAAGAGAATATCCCTGATTTCGGCGCCTGTTGCGTCGTTGGCGATAGAGTAATACTCAAGATGAATGTATCTTTTCGCCTCCCTGAGCGCCTTTTTGATCGAGGAGAAAGTGGCTTCGCCGTTCACCAGCATTTCGACGGAGTTATGAATTGAAACGCGCGCCTTGGCGCTTTTTTGCAGTAAAGAGGCAGTTTTTCTCATGTGTTCACCTAAGAGAGAACAAGGCTCGTTGGGTTCATGGGAAAGCAAGAGGGGGCCTTTTCTGTTTTTTCTTCTTTTTTTCTTTAAAATCCGGAAATTTTCTCGCTCCCTCAGGTCCGGACCGAAGAAAAAATAGATGAGAAAGCCTATGACAGGCAGCAGGAGGAGGACGAGCAGCCAGGCGATCGTTCTGTCGGGATTACGCTCTTCGAGAAAGATAATGCCCGCAATGAAGATGCCGTATGCCCATAGAAAACTCAGTGAATATTCCTTGAGGAAGTTCATTACCTTCTCCGGAATGCGATGGGGAGCCTGACGCCAGAAATCACCGTCAAGAAGTAGCCGTATGTTGTCTCCGATCGCTTCCGCATTCGAAAGAATGAAGAGGAACGTTGCAAGTCCAAAAAGCAGCCAGAAGAATGTCGATGTGCGCATATTTTTTTTCAGAGCCGTCCCCTCCATCTTCTCCATGCGGGTTTTCAAAACGAGGTTATTCGCTCGGGTATGAAAGCGAGAGATAAGGAAGCCAACATGCGTCGAAAAGAAAAGGTATGCTTTGCCGATAGGTCTTCACAACGCCTCCTTATAATGGTATTATTCCACGGCATGCATGCGAGAGTGGTGGAACGGCAGACACGCTGGACTTAGGATCCAGTGCCTTCGGGCGTGGGGGTTCAAGTCCCCCCTCTCGCACCAGTTCAAGCGAATCCGAACCAATCTTCCCGAGAGAAGAGGGGGTCGGTTTTTTTTGTACTTTTTTAAGCTTGAAGAGGCGCATTCGGAAATAGAGCCCCCAATGCCTCGACGCAAGAATACCACGGATTGCAAAGGATTGCTATTCCTGCTTTCGGGAAGCGACGACCCGATGCTCGGTCTGTCGGAAGAACTTTGGAGCAAGCTGATGGAAGCGGCGATTGCGAGTAGTTTTTTACGGATATACGGCATTCCCGCTTTTGGTTACAGTTTTTCCCTCCTTGCCGACCATGGCTTTTCAGGCTATTATGAGCGTATCTCGACGCAAGAGAAAACAAGCAATCAAAGGAGACGTCATGCCTCATCTTCTTTCCGACATCCTGCGCGATAAAAAGTTGTACCTTTTGGACATGGACGGCACCCTGTACCTGGGCGACCGGCTGTTCCCCGTCGCCCTGCCCTTTCTCGACGCTCTGCGCGCGGCGGGCGCCCGGTATCTCTTTTTAACCAACAACTCCAGCCGCGGTACCGGCAGCTATGTGCAAAAGTTAGGCGGCTTGGGCATTTCCGCTTGCGAGGAGGATTTCTTCACTTCCACGGATGCCGCCTGCGCCTACCTGCGCGCCCACTACAGGGGCAAAAAAATCTACGCGCTGGGTACCGCGTCCTTCCGAGACCACCTGAAGCAGAAGGGCTTTCCCGTCACCGACCGACTGGAGGACGACGTCGACTGCCTCCTGATGGGATACGATACCGAGCTGACGTACCAAAAGCTGATAGACGCCAGTATCTTGCTCGGCAGGAATGTAACCTACCTGGCGACCAACCCCGATTGGGTCTGTCCCACTGCGTTCGGCTACGTGCCGGACTGCGGGGCAATGGCGCAGGCGCTGGAGCACGCCACCGGGAGGCTGCCCATCTTCCTGGGCAAACCACAGCCAGAAATCGCCTTGCTGGCCATGGAAAAGGCCGGAGTTTCCCCCGACGACACCGTGCTGGTTGGCGACCGCATCTACACAGACATCGTCTGCGGCAAACGCGCCGGCGTCACCTCCATCTTGGTGTTCAGCGGCGAAACCACTGGGGAAGCCATGCTAGCAAGCGACATCCAGCCCGATTTTGCCGTCAAAGATGTAGGTGAAATTACGGCCGCGCTGCATGCGGTTTCAGATCGTTAAGAGCTGTATTTTTCATGTTTTTTCTATTTTCTTCTTGCGGAAATTCCTTCTTCATGGTAATGTGAAAACAACATATGGCACATCTGTTCCCTAAATCAGCGTAAGGAGGTTCTCATCAACATCATGAAAAAGCTACTTGCGTTGCTTCTGTGCGTCATGCTGTTGCTTCCTGCAACAAGCGCCCTGGCTGTAAACGAAGAACTGTCCGGTAAGGTCGTCATCTACACTTCTATGTACCAGTTCGTCATCGACATGATGGACGAGGCCATGGCAAAGGAATTTCCCAACCTGGACGTCGAGTTCTTCTACGGTGGCACAGGTTCACTGCAGCAGAAGCTGGCCGGCGAAATCGAAACAGGCAAGTTGGGCTGCGACATGATGCTGGTGGCCGAGCCTGCGTACTCGCTGGAGCTCAAAGAGGGCGGCTGGCTGCACCCTTACGTCATCAAGGATGCCGAAAACCTGTTGCGCTTCCCCTACGACAAGGAGGGCTACTGGTATCCTGTTCGCGTCTGCAACATGGTATTGGCGTACAATCCCGAGCGATATACGCCCGAAGATCTGCCCAAGAGCTTTGAAGAGTTCGCTCACGACAAAAGCCTTAAGGGCCTTATCTCCATGGGCAACCCCTTAACCTCCGGCACCACTATGGCCAGCGTGGCCGCTCTGAGCGATCTGTATGGCTACGAATACTTCGAAGCGCTGGGCGCCAACAACGTCATGATCGAGTCCGGCTCGGTGGCGTTGACCAAGCTGGAAACCGGCGAATGCAAGGCCATCATGATTCTGGAAGAATCGGTGCTGAAGAAGCGCAAGGACGAGGGCAGCAAGCTCTCCGTCATTTACCCCGAGGACGGCGTCATCCTGATTCCCTCCACCGTCATGACGGTCGCTCAAGACCGCAGCGCGAACATGAACATCGCAGCCTGTCAGGCCATCACCGACTGGTTGCTGTCCGAAGCGGGCCAGAAGTTCGTGGTGGCCGGCTACATGCACTCGGTGTTCAAGGGCAGTCAGGACGTTCCTTTCGACTCCGTCGATACCAACGGATTGATAAAGAAGGATATCGGCGTCGACTGGGTGCGCACCTACAAGCAGCGCAACGAAATCCAGAACGCCTTCCAGCAAAGCGTGACAGTTTCCAAATAAACGAAGTCCTATTGCACTGTAATCGGGCGGAGGCAGACCGGCAGAACGAGGTTTCCCTTCGCCCTTTTTAGAGGATGCACACCATGAAAACACTTGCCGGCGCCGACCGCACCATTGAACGTCGCACTCAAACAGCACTGGGCATTTTATTGCTGCTGACCATCGCCATGATTGCCCTGGGCATTCATGGCATACAGGCTCTCAACCACTCCGGCTTTGACGACGCAAAGGGCTTTGGGTTTATCCGCGACGCCGGCCGAATGGCAGGCAGAAACGCAGACCAGGATGCCGCGCTGTTGTATTCGCTTCCCGCAGACGCGCAGCAGGCCGTCGAAGGCACCATGGATACGACCATCCGCGCCTTATGGCAGCGTGTGCGCTACGCCGGCGAAACCACGCAGGATTTTGCGCGCGCCGACAGCGCAAAACGGCAGGGCGTCATGCAGTCGCTGTTGCGCGAAACGCAGAACGCGGATTTGCAGCAGAGCATTCGCCCTGCGGTTGAAGCCCTGCTGTTGATGCGCGAGGAGATGGCGGCGGATGGAACGCCCGCTTATGAAAAACTGCTGAAGGATGTTGCCGCCCTCCTGCCCGCAGCAGAGGCCCAGTCCCTGCAGGTGCGCCTTGCCGATCTCAAGGAGACGGAGGCCGCCGCCGTGCGCGCCGACATCCGACACCGCTCCCAGGCCCTGTTTGAAGAGGCTGTCGCGGAAAGGCGCCTGTCCCGTTTTACGGACGGCGGTTCCGGACTGATTCCTCTCGCAAAGGCCTTGTTTGAGGAGTTGCACGCCGCCGCGCCCGCCGCTGATCTATCCTCGGTCTTCGAGCTTGTCAAGCAGGTTCCCCGGCAGCAGGAAGCCTATCTCCAGGTGTTCGGTTTACCCGCGCACGAGGGCACGCGAAAGTTACTCGCAATGCTTGACGCCAAGGAGATTGCCGGCGCGCGACTTGTCGCCTTCAACAAAGAAGCGTATGCGCTGCTCAAGCGATACCACCCCGATATCAACAGCGTCGACCATCTGCCGCTTATCGCCATGCAGGCCGAAGCCATGGAGGCCGAGTTCGGTGATGCGCTCAACCTGCAGGCGGATTTATTGGCCGCCCGCGCACGGAATGACAGACTGTCGCCCCTGTTGCACGATGCCGCCGCCGCTCTGCTTTCGGCGCCCCGGGAGAAGCATGCTCTGCTCTCTTCTCTCATCGCCGTCATCGAGGGCAAGGATATACATGTTCAGGAAGACGGGCTCGTCCGCCTGCTGATTGAGGAGCGCGACGCCGAGACCGCCGGCAGCATCGAAAGATACCTTGGAAATTTGCAGGCGGAAATCGCCCTGAAAACAAAGCTTATGCTGTTGCAAACACTGTATGTGTTCGACGCTCAGCGCCTGCCCGCCGCCGCGCAAGAGGTGGTGAGAGCCCTCCCTGACGCGGAACGCGATACGCTCAGGCTGGCCATTTTGTACCGCCTGTCCGGCGCGCACGCCGCCCTGCCCGAGGCAGTGGAAAGCGCCTTCGCCAAGGACGGAGCCGAGCACAGCGAGCAGCTGTTCCACCTCTTTTTAACCAGCCGCACTCCGCAGTTGCATGTGTTCAGTGAGGAAACCGATACCGGCCTACGCCTTTCCGTCCGCGGGAACGCCTCCCGCGTGCGTGGCGCGCAGACAGTGGCGCAGGGCGGCGGCAACGCCCTGTTGCAAACCGTTAACAGCCACGGCAAGTCGCTGACGCTCCTGGGCGCCCTGCTCTTTATCAACGTCCTGATGCTGTTTTTCCTGATGCGCTCGGGCCGCGACTGGCGTTTCGATGTCAAATGGCTGTTGATTCTGCTGATCGTCGACTTTATGCTGGTTTTCCAGATATTGCCGCTGATCTACCTTTTATTCAAGGCCATCAAGCCGGGCGACACCTTTTCCTTTGTTACCTTCACCCGCCTGTTCAGCTACAACATGAACCGCAGCGCGCTGGTCAACACCATTATTGGCGGCCTCGCCGCCATGGTGCTTGGCACCCTGATCGCCTTCCCGCTCGCGTGGATGGTGGGGCGCACCAACATGTACGGCAAGAAGTTCTTCCGCCACGTGTTCGTGCTTACCTATATGGTGCCGCCATACGTGGGCGCCATGGCGTGGTTGCGCCTGCTGAACCCCAACGTGGGCACGATCAACGTGCTGTTGCGGAGTTTGTTCGGAATCACCGAGGCCGCCGGCCCCATCAACGTATACTCGCTGAGCGGCCTGGTCTGGGTACTCACCACCTTCTACTACCCCTACGCCTTCATCACCATTTCCCGTGCGATGGAGAAGATGGACCCCTCCTTGGAAGAGGCTTCCCGCATCTCGGGCGCGTCGCCCTTCACCACGCTGATGCGCGTCACCCTGCCCATCATGACGCCCTCCCTGATCGCGGGGGCCCTGCTGGTGTTCGTCAGCGCCGCCAGCTGCTACGGCATCCCTTCCATCATCGGCGCGCCCGGCCGCGTGCACACCGTCACCACCCGCATCATCGAATACTACGGTCGCGGCACGCAGGGGCTCAACGACGCCACGGGTCTGGCCGTCTTTTTGATGGCCCTGGCGCTCCTGATACTGTACCTGTCCGACTTCGTGCTGGCAAAAAAGCAGTTCATCACGGTCTCGGGAAAGTCCACCCGCCCCAACATCGTGGATCTGCGGGCCTGGCGCTGGCCATTGACACTCCTGGTAGGCCTGTTCGCGGTGATGGTCGTGTTGGTGCCCTTCACCACCATCCTCACCACCTCGCTTAAAATCGACGTGGGTAAGCCGCTCATGGCGGAAGGAAACTTCACCTTCACTCAGTGGAGTACGATCTTCTCACGTTCCGAAACCATCAGCTCGCTGAGAAACAGCCTTGTGTACGCCGGGGTGGCCGCCACGACGGGCATACTGGTCGCCATCACTATGAGCTATCTAATGCAGCGCACCCGCATACGGGGCCGCCGCCTGCCCGACTTTTTGATCACCCTGGGCTCGGGGTCCCCTTCGGTGGTCATCGCCCTGGGGCTTATCATGAGCATGCAGGGCCGCTTCGGCGTCAACATCTATAATACCGCCTACATTCTTATCGTCGCGTATCTGATCAAGTACATGATGATGGGCATGCGCACCGTCACCAGCGCCATCAGCCAGATACACATCTCGTTGGAAGAATCCTCCCAGGTCTCGGGCGCTTCCTGGGCGACGACCATGCGGCGCGTCACGGGGCCGCTCATCTTCCCCTCCATCGCTGCGGGGTGGTTCCTCATCTTTATTCCCTGTTTCTACGAGTTGTCCATGACTACGCTCCTTTACTCCAACACCACCAAAACCATCGGTTTCCAGCTGTACGAGTATTGGACCTATACCAGCCAGCCCCAGGCCAGCGCTCTGGCTTTCGGAATTCTGCTCATCGTCATCCTGATTAACCAGGTTTTCAGCCGCCTGACCAAGGGCGAGTTCACTATTTGATAGAGGAGCCGTATTATGTCGAGCGTAACAATCCGTCACGTCACCAAGTCTTTCGGAAGCAACGTGATTCTGAGCAGCTTCAATGAAACGTTCAAAGACGGCGAGTTCGTCACCCTGCTGGGGCCCTCCGGTTGCGGCAAAACCACCATGTTGCGGATGATTGCGGGGTTTGAAAAGCCCACCACGGGGGAAATCTCTATTGACGATACCTTGATCAGCTCCGACAAGGTGTTTCTGCCGCCCGAAAAGCGGGGCGTGGGCATGGTGTTCCAAAGCTATGCCGTCTGGCCGCACATGGACGTCTTTCACAACGTGGCCTACCCGCTGACCATCGCCAAGAAGGACAGAGCCTCCGTCGAGCGGAAGGTGGCGCGCGTGCTGGACATCGTGCATCTGTCGCAGTATGCCAAACGCTACCCCAACCAGTTGTCGGGCGGACAGCAGCAGCGCGTCGCCCTCGCCCGCGCCTTGGTGGCCGAGCCCAAGCTCTTGTTGCTGGACGAGCCGCTGAGCAACCTCGACGCCAAGCTGCGCGAATCCATGCGCTTCGAAATCAAAGAGATTCAACGCAACCTTGGCATCACGGTGGTGTACGTCACCCACGACCAGACCGAGGCCATGGCCATGAGCGACCGCGTCTTCCTGATCAACCGCGGCGTCGTGCAGCAAAAGGGCACTCCCGAAGAAATCTACCGTCAGCCCGTCAACCAATTCGTCGCGGACTTCCTGGGCAAGGTGGACTTTATCAAGGGCGAGGCCGGCGGCGGACGCATTCGCTTGCACCACACCGAGGTATCGCTGCCGTATGCGGGCGACAAAACAGGCGCCGTAGAAGTTGCCATCCGCCCCGAAAACATCGCCATGTCCAAGAAAACGGGCGACATCGAAGGTACGGTGACAGCCGGCTACTACTTGGGCGACGCAGGCGACTACCGGGTCACCGTGGGCGGCATCTCCCTGCGCGTCATCACCGAGGGGCGCGTCTTCCGCGACTTCATGCCGGGCGACAGAGTATTCCTCGCCTTGGACGACTTCATTGTCTACGACGACGATGGTTCCCTGGAGGAGCAGTTAAAGATAAACACCTGATTGTTGCTTTGAGGTCGTGCGCTGTCCGCCATTATCAAGGCCTTGGAAACTGGCGTTGAGATTCCGGTTTCACGGAATCGTTCCGGCATGTGTTTTTATTTGCTGTACCTGCTTACCGTTCCGTCTTTCCGTGGGGGAGGCGCAGGAGTAAATCCGGCGCTTTTGTATCCCACCGCAATGGAATAGTAGGGAGCATAGCCTTCCGGTATCTTCAACGAGGCCGTCTCTTGAGCGTCCTCGAAAAGAAAACTCGTCAGCCCTATCCAACAGGTTCCTATGTTCAGAGATTCCGCGGCCAGCAGCATGTTCTGAATGGCTGCGGCACAGTCCGCGACTACAGGGAGAAATTTATCCCCCGACTGTTTTCCGGAAACGATGATGACAGTCGGCGCGCCATGAAACAGATGGTATCCTTCTTTCGCGGCGAGTTTGCGCACCCAGTCAATAGGGGAGTGTGCCATTTTTTCTATGGTCGAGCGGCTCATCTGGTCGATTTTCGATTTGTCCTGCACCACAAGGAAGTGCCACGGTTGCGTATTGTGTCCGCTTGGAGCCCATAATCCGCTTTCGATGATCGCGTTCAGTTCATCTTCCGAAATTTGATCCGGCCGAAAACTCCGTACGCTGCGGCGCTTCTTTATAGTTTCCACGATACGGTTCATTGCAATTCCCTCCTTAAAAGAAATGTTTTTGTCGATGTGCGTATGCTACAATATCCCAAAAATGCGGAAAATGCCACTGCGCATTTTCCTTTTTCACCCTCTGCGGCAGTTTTTCTCTGCAGAAAGGAGCGGCAACACTATGAGAATTCGAAATTATACCGTTTTTTGTTTCTTGATATCCCTGATCTTTTCCACCTTTTTCGAGGCGAGACCAGCTCTTGCAGCACCCTTCTCGACGAGCCGAGAATACCATGCGATGCTGAGCGGCAGATCCTCTCGGGATCAACGAAAAAGATCGCAGGCGATCGAAAGCTACTTCAGAAAAGCGAATCCCCGTCTTTCCGCAGCAAATGCCTCCCGCTACGCCGGATTGATAGAAAAATACGCCCAGCATTATAAGGTCGACCCGTTTCTGGTCGCCGCCATTCTTGTGAAGGAATCCACCGTTAAAGCCAATGCCGTCAGCAAGGGAAACTACGGTTTGATGCAGATCAACTGGAAAGCGAATGGTTCCTGGATTCGCAAAACATTTCCAGTCCGCTCGACCCAACAACTTCTCGATCCGGAGAACAACATACGCATCGGCGTCCATATTCTGGCGTCGAATATCCAACGTGCCGGCGGGGATGTGGATAAGGGGCTTGACAGATATCGGGGGCGCTCGCTGGCTTCGTATAGGAATTCGGTCATGCGGTACTATTCGGCGATCTACAGGTTGTTCGCACGCCGCTGAATGCGTAGCGTACTCCCTTCTCTATAAAGGAGATCTGTCGATGAAAGTTGCAGCGGTCGTTCTCGCGGCAGGGTACTCAAGCCGTATGGGTTTTTTTAAACCGCTCGCACCTCTGAACGGAGTGTCCGCCTTGGAGCGGATTCTGCGGTTGATGCGCAGTGCCGGTGTACGTGAGATTCTCGTCGTGACAGGGTTTTGCAAAGAATCTGTCGCCTCCGCCGCAAAGCGCTCCGGCGCGCGGGCCGTCTATAACCCTCGGTTTGCGGAGGGCATGTTTACCTCGGTGCAGGCGGGCGTAGCCGCGCTTTCACACGATGCTGACGCTTTTTTCCTTTTGCCCGTCGATATTCCAACAGTTCGTGTTTCCACATTGCTCGCGATGACGGAAAAGGCCTCCTCCAGCGGGGTGTTGCACCCCACCTTCCGGGGCGTTCGGGGACACCCTCCGCTCATAGGGGGTTCTTTGGCGCCGCGGATACTTCAATTTCCCGGGGAAGGCGGATTGCGCGCCTTTTTTGATGCCTGGAAGGCATGGAATGAAGACATTGCCGTGGCGGACGAGGGCGTACTCATGGATATGGATACTCCGAACGACTTTGAAAGACTGTCTTGTCGTTCGAGGAGAATGCGCGTTCCATCGAAACTCGAACGAGATGTTCTTTTCACTATGGCAGGCGCCCCGTTGCGTGTACGCCGCCATTGCGAGGCTACCGCCTCGGTCTGTCTGAAGCTTGCTGTTCCTTTGCGTCGACGGGGGGAGAGAATCGATCTGCCGCTGCTGCATGGAGCAGCGCTGTTTCATGATGTGTGCAGGCATTTAGCTGATCATGTCCATGCCGGCGAGGTGTTTTTGAGGTTTCACGGCTTTCCTCTTCTCGCGGAAATTGCTGCATGTCACAGGGATTTGCCCCCGTTGCCGCGAATCGAGGCCGCTCTTCTTCATCTCGCGGATAAACTTGTTTCCGATACCGAAATAGTTTCGCTCGATGCCAGGAAAGAGATCATGCGTATCCGATACGGTGTAGATCCCAACGCTTGGTTGGCTATTCGTGAACGATTCGCCGCCGCACGCAAAACCGCACGAAAAATAGAACGCATAACAAAACAGTCTCTCGAAGCTTTGCTGCAAATTTAAGAAGAACCCCTCTAGACAGTTGACATTGAATGTTATAAAGTGAATGGATGGGGGAGCGTTCCTCCTCCAGAGTAGTGTATGATCCGTGCAGATGACAAAACAAAGGAGGAGAAATATGAGTACTGTGCAATGGTATTTTCCGGATACACTCGATGAAGCCATCTCGTATCTCGGCAGGGAGAAAACTGTTCCTCACGGCGGAGGAACAAGTTTGATCAAAAGCGGGATCGCCTCCCTGGAAGGTGTGGTCGACATCTCCAGATTAGGCCTCGATTCGCTGAAGATGGAAAAAGGAATCCTTGAAGCCGGAGCGGGAATGACGTTCGGGGGCGTCGCGGAGAGCCTTGCCCATCTGCACCCCGAATGCATTCTGGGAAAGGCTCTTGGAGCGTCCGCCTCCACCCCGATGCGAAACCGGATTACTCTAGGAGGCAGCGCGTCTCTCTTCCCGCTCTGGTCCGATCTTATCGGCCCTATGTCGGTGCTGCATGGAGTCGTCTGCATCGAGGGGAAAAACGGCGGAACGTACGACCTCCCATCCTGGCTTGCGGACAGATCCCTTCAGAAGGGAACCCTGATCACATCGCTTCTCTTTCCCGATCCGGTCGACTGGCTCTCCTGTTACTACAGGGAGACCCGTGTCGGATTCGATTATCCGGCGTTCACCGTCTCCATTCTCGCACGTAAAAACAACAGTACGATAGAGAAGGTTCGGATCGCAGTCTCCGGAGGCCTGGACAGGGTACGCCGTCTCGCCGAACTGGAGGAACGCCTTGCGGGAGCGGATCTTTCTGTCCTTGCATCGCTTGACATTCGGAAGATGGCTTCTGTGGAGTTCGGGAGAAAACCTGCGGGATCACCGGAATACCTTTCGGAGATTGCCGCCGTACAGGTTGAAAGAGGCTTGAAGGCCGTTCTGACTGAGGAGGGGGAGTCTTGATGAAGGGGTCTTTCTTGGTGAACGGACGTACCAATGAGTGGGCGTTCGAACCCGATGCTACGTTGCTTGATGTGCTTCGCGCGAATGGGCATCCGGAAGTGCACCGCGGGTGCGACGAGGGAGTGTGCGGATCCTGCGCGGTACTTCTGGAGGGAAAACTCGTCAATTCTTGCCAAGTGTTCGCCGCATCGGCGATGGAGAAGGACATTCTGACGGTTGCAGGTATCGGAACAATCCATGAACCGCACCCATTGCAGACCGCTTTCGTGGAGAGCGGAGCCGTTCAATGCGGCTTCTGTACTCCTGCCGCGATTCTCGCGTCGCTGGCGCTGTTGCGCAGGAACCCGAATCCTTCCGATGAGGAGATTCATTCCGCTCTCGACGGAAACTATTGCCGGTGCACCGGTTACGTAAAGATTATTGAAGCGGTCCGTCTCGCTTCCAGGAGGATGAGCTCGCATGACTGATTTCTCTGTTGTGGGGAAACCCGTTCTCAAGGTTGACTCTCTGTCGTTGGCGTGCGGCGCCGCCCGCTACACCGCCGATTACGAGGTGCGCGACCCGCTCTATCTTGCTTTTGCCTATTCGCCCGTGGCGCACGGGGACATCGTTTCTCTGGACGATTCCGAAGCCCGCGCGATGGAAGGCGTTGTGGACGTCTTTCACGCCTTCAACACCGAAACCGAGTTGTTTACGACAGCGGGCCAGGGGTATCCGGAGCCGTCGCCGTACGATACGCGCCTTTTCAACAAGCGCGCGCGCTACGCCGGTGAGATCGTGGCCGCCGTGCTCGCCGGAACCCGTTCCGAAGCGCGAGCCGCCGTAGCCGCTGTGAAAGTGGAGTACGCTCCCCTTCCGACGCTCTTCGACCCGGAAAAGGCTATGGACAAGGAGTCTCCGAGCCTGCACGGCGAGGACGGGGCGTACGCACCGCTTCCTGTTCCCTTCCGTGCGGAGGAGAATGTAGCCGGAGAGGTTCTCTTTTCCTTCGGCGACATGGAGAAGGGATTTGCGGACGCTGATTTTATCGTCGACGAAACATACAGGACGCACTATACGGCGCATTGTGCGCTGGAGCCGCATGCGGCATCGGCGTTCTTCGACGAAAAGGGGCGTCTTGTCATCGTCGCCACGACGCAGGTTCCCTTCCACGCACGACGGACGGTGAGCAGAGTGATCGGTATTCCGGCGCACATGATCCGGGTGATAAAGCCCCGAATCGGCGGCGGCTTCGGCAGCAAGCAGGAGATCATCCTGGAGCTCTACGCAGCCTTGGCGGCATGGAAGCATAAACGCAACGTCAAAGCGGAGATGAGCCGTTCAGAGGTCTTTACGGCGGCGCGAACGCGCCATCCAATGCGCGTACGGATCAAGACCGGGGTAAAGAACGACGGATCGATCACCGCGCTCGATATGGGCGACGTGATGAACACGGGGGCGTACGGCGCCCATGCGTTGACGGTGCTTTCGAACGCCGGTTCCAAGGTGCTCCCGATGTTCAATAAGATAGAAAACATGAACTTCGTGGGGCGGGCGGTCTACACGAATCTCCCCATCGGAGGAGCCTACCGCGGTTACGGGGCAACTCAGGGGTATTTCGCCTTCAACCAGCAAATGGATGGAATCGCCCGAAGACTTGGTATCGATTTTCTTGATTTCGTCAAAAGGCACCACATACGGGAAGGAGAAACATCCGAAGTCTTCAAGGCTATCGGCGAAGGTACCGAAGGGGTCAGCCAGATAATCAGGTCGTGTAAGTTGGGCGAGTGCATCGACAAGGGAGCGGAAGCGATCGGCTGGAACCGTCTTCGCGGGAAGAAGGTAACCAACGGCCCCGTGGTGAAAGGAATCGGTGCGGCGGTATCCATGCAGGGATCGGGCATTCCTCAGGTCGATATGGCAAGCGCCTCGATGAAGATGAACGACGACGGATCGTTCCACCTCTACGTCGGCGCCACCGATATCGGCACGGGTTCGGATACGATCCTCTCCCAGATTGCCGCGGAGACCCTGAACGTGCCGCTTGAAATGATTCTGATCCTCTCCTCCGATACGGATCTGACGCCGTTCGACACCGGAGCCTACGCTTCGTCCACCACGTACGTCTCGGGGCAGGCGGTCCTCCGCTGTGCGGAGAAGGTCCGTTCGCAGATTCTCTCCGTTGCGGAAAAGATGACGGGAGCTACTCCCGAGAATCTCGTATTCAAGGAGAGCCGTGTGCTCAATACCGCAACTGGCGAAGAGACGTCCTTCTCCGATATTGCGTGTTTCGCCATGTACAGCCATGACCAGTTCCAGATTCAGGCTTCGGCGTCGTTCACCGGCTCCGAGTCGCCCCCTCCTTTCATGGCGCAGTTCGCCGAAGTCGACGTCGATACCGAAACAGGCAAGGTGCGCGTGGTCAAGTTCGTTTCCGTGGGAGACTGCGGCCGGCCGCTCAACCCGAAGCTCGTCGAAGGGCAGATCGAGGGCGCCACGATGAACGGCATCAGCTACGCGCTGACCGAACAGTATATCTTCAACTCGAAGGGGAAGATGACCAATAACTCTTTCTGGGACTACAAACTGTTCGGCACGCTGGACATGCCCGAGATGAAGACGATCGTGGTCGATTCCGACGAGCCGACCGGTCCGTACGGGGCGAAGTCCATTTCCGAAATCGGCATCAACGGTCCGGCTCCCGCCATAGCGAACGCGATCTACGACGCCGTCGGCGCGAGGATTTACGATCTTCCCCTGACGCCCGAAAAGGTGCTCAAGGCGATCCGTGCGCGTACGGAAGGCTAACAACGATCCAGCGACTTTGATTTTGGAGGTGCAGGAATGAGCGACATCATGAGAATGATTCCTTTCGGAAACCTGATGGAATGGATGATCGTCGAACACGACAAGGAAGGCTCCATCTTCGGTATCCGCAAAAACAAGTTCTATAAAAACGCCTCGGGGAAAAAAACCGTGGTCTGCGGCGAGTCCATCGGATCGCCGATAGGTCCTGCGGCCGGTCCCAACTCCCAGCTCGCGCAGAATATCATCGCCGCCTATCTGGCCGGTTCCCGCTTCATCGAGCTGAAAACCGTGCAGATCATGGACGGGGAAGAGCTTCGGAAGGCGGTAGCCAAGCCTTGTATCAATGCTCAGGACGAAGGGTACAACGTGGAATGGTCGACGGAACTGACGGTGCAGGAAGCGTTCGACGAATACGTCAAGGCCTGGTTCGCAATCCAGGTGATGGCGAAGGAGCTTGGAATCAGCGCGCAACGCGATTTCGCCTACAATATGAGCGTCGGCTACGATTTAAAGGGGATTCAGTCCCCCAAGATCGACGGGTTCATCGAAGGTTTGAAGAACGCCTCCGGGAGCGGCATCTGGAAGACGTGTACGGACTGGCTTCGGGAGAACCTTTCGAAGTTCCGCAACGTCAAGGCTTCCGATGTGGACGCTATCGAAAGCCGGCTCTGTTCGTCGATAACGCTTTCAACGCTCCACGGGTGCCCCCCGGAAGAGATCGAACGTATTTCCCGGTATCTGCTCGAGGAGAAGGGGCTTCACGTCTTCGTAAAGTGCAATCCGACGCTCCTGGGGTATGAAACGGCCCGCGATCTTCTTGACCGGATGGGATATACCTATATCGACTTCACGGATCATCACTTCAAGCATGACCTTCAGTACGGCGACGGCGTCGCGATGTTCAAGCGGCTTCAGGAGTTCGCGAAGGAGCGGGGACTCGAGTTCGGCGTGAAGCTCACCAACACCTTCCCCGTGAATATCAAAAATGAAGAGCTGCCCGGTGAACAGATGTACATGTCCGGCCGTTCGCTCTTCCCCCTGACGATTACCTTGGCGAGCAAGCTGAGCCGGGAATTCGGCGGACAGCTCCAGATCTCTTTCTCGGGCGGCGCCGACTTCTTCAATATCGACTCCATACTGGGGGTTGGTATTCAGCCGATCACTATGGCCACGACGATTCTCAAGCCGGGCGGATACGAGAGAATGAAGCAGATTGCCGAGAAAGCGGAGCCGTTCCTGAACGGAGCGTTCCGCGGAGTGGACGTGAAGGCACTTGACGTCCTTGCGGCGAGCGTCTTTGAAAAGCGTTTCCATAAGAAAAGCGCTCGTCCTGTCGGGTCCAGAAAGACCGAGTCGCGTCTTCCGCTTTTCGACTGCGCCAAGGCCCCCTGCCAGGACGGCGGGTGTCCCATCAACCAGCAGGTTCCGACGTATCTTCGTCTGGTCGACGAGAAGAAGTACGCCGAGGCGTTCGACGTCATCGCGATGGACAACAGCTCCCCCGCGGTCACGGGAACGATCTGCGACCATCAATGCCAGCATGTCTGTACCCGGCTCGACTACGAACAGCCGCTCGAGATACGCGAGATGAAGAAGATCGCCGTGCTCAACGCGCAAGATGATTTCATCGCCCGGATGCAGCCTGCACAAATCGTCTCGAAGAAAAAGGCGGTTGTTGTCGGCGCAGGCCCTGCCGGAGTCGGAACCGCGCTTTTCCTGCGGAGGAACGGCATCGACACGACGGTGCTCGAGCGCCGGGCTGAACCGTACGGGATTGTGAAGTACGTCATTCCCGAGTTCCGCATCGGCGAGGACATGATCGCCCGCGACGTCGCTCTGGCGGAGAAGGCGGGAGTGACGTTCGTCTTCGGCGTCGACGGAAACACGGATATAGAGACGCTGAAAAAGGAGTACGACTACGTTGTCATTGCCACGGGCGCTTGGAAACCCGGCGAGTCTCCGGTGAAGGAGGGACGGGAGCAGGTTCGCGACGCGCTTTCGTTCCTTGAGGAGTATAAAAAGAAGAAGGGGCAGGTCGAGATCGGCGGCACGGTCGCCATCATCGGCGGCGGCGATGTCGCCATGGACTGCGCCAGAGCCGCGAAGCGCGCCCCCGGAGTGAAGCGGTCGATCGTCGTCTATCGCCGTACCGCGGCCTATATGCCTGCCGAACCGGAAGAGAAAGAACTGGCGCTGCACGACGGGGTGGAGTTCATGGAACTGCTTGCTCCGGTGAAGTACGACGGAAAAACGCTCGTCTGCGAAAAGATGCAGCTCGCCGAGAAGGACGCTTCCGGGCGGCGCGGCGTGACCGGCACGGGCGAAATGGTTCCGGTGGCGGCGGACACGGTCATCGGCGCGACCGGCGCCAAGGTGGACATCGAAATCTTCCGAGACAACGGCATCGCGCTCGACGCCAAGGGGCGCGTCGTGGTGAACGAGGAGAACGAAACCTCCGTCCCGAACGTCTACGTTGCCGGAGACTGCAAAACCGGTCCCGCGACGGTGGTCAAGGGGATAGCCGATGCGAAAACCGTGGCGAAGAGTATTCTTGCGAAGGAAGGGCTCTCCCCCGATTTTGCGGTTACGGAGCTTGTGCAGGATCTTGCGTCGCTGTACGAGAAAAAAGGTATCCTCAAGGAAGCCGTGAAGGAGCAGAACGATGGTTCACGTTGCCTTGCATGCGACGTCGTCTGCGAGCTCTGTTGCGACGTCTGCCCGAACAGGGCGAATGTCCTCGTGGTTGTGGACGGAAAACACCAGATCGTGCATCTGGACGGCATGTGCAACGAATGCGGAAACTGCGGCATCTTCTGCCCTCATACCGGGGATCCCTACAAGGACAAGGTCACGCTCTTCTGGACCGAGGAGGATTTCAAGGAGAGTACAAACAAGGGATTCTTCCGCGTCGAAGGCGACCGGTACACGGTGCGCGTCGAAGACGGTTCCGTTGTTTCCTGGCGCCGCGGCGAACCGGGCGTCTCCCCCGAAATGGCGAAGACGCTCGAAGCAGTGCTCGAGCGCTACCCCTACTACATGATGAATCTTTAGGAGGTGCACGGCATGCTTTTGATCGGCAACGGAAAAGTCATCACGAGAGACGAGAACAACACAGTCATAGAGAACGGCGCGGTCGTGATCGACGGCGCGCATATCAAGGCCGTCGGGAAGACCGAGGATCTGAAGAAGGCCTACCCCGGCGCGACGTTCAAGGACGCGAAAGGGCGGCTTGTGATGCCCGGCCTTATCAACGTCCACATGCACTATTACAGCACGTTCGCGAGAGGCATCGCGCTCGACAGTCCTCCTGCGACGAAATTCTCCGAAATTCTTGAAGGGCTCTGGTGGAGGCTCGACAAGTGTCTCACGCTCGAAGACGTCTACTACAGCGTCATGGGGCCGGGAATCGACCAGATAAAGTGCGGTGTTACGTCGGTCATTGATCATCACGCGAGCCCGTTCGCGGTTCGCGGCAGCCTTGCGAAGATCGCCGACGCGTCGGCGGAGCTCGGTCTGCGGAGCAATCTCTGCTACGAGGTTTCCGACCGGGACGGGGAGCAGAGCAGGGTGGACGGCATTACCGAGAACATCGAATTCATCAAGGCGTGCGCGGCGAAGAAGGACGATATGCTCAAGGGCATGTTCGGACTGCACGCATCCATGACCATCTCGGACAAGACGCTGAATGAAAGCGTGGAACATATGTCGGGTCTTGACGCGGGATTTCACGTACACGTCGCCGAAGGCATTGAAGACCTTGAAGACAGTAAGGCGAAGTACGGGATGGGCGTGGTCGAGCGCTGGCACAAGCACGGCGTCCTTGGTCCCAAGAGCCTTGCCATTCACTGCATCCATATCTCCGAGAAGGAAATGGATCTGCTGAAGGAGTCGGACGTCGCGGTGGCGCATAACCCGGAGTCGAACATGGGGAACGCGGTCGGCCTCTCTCCGGTGCTGCCGATGATGAAAAAAGGAGTGCTTGTGGGTCTTGGTACCGATGGATACACAGCGGATATGTTCGAATCGTACAAGGTGGCGAACTGCCTGCACAAGCATGGAGCGAAGCTCCCCAGCGTTGCGTGGACGGAGCCGCCCGCGATGCTCTTCGAGAACAACAAGACGATCATGAACCGGCAGATCGACGGCGAGGTCGGAACGCTGAAGCCCGGCGCATACGCCGACGTCGTCATCGTGGACTATGATCCGCCGACGCCGCTTCACGGAGGCAACATCAACGGACACCTTCTCTTCGGCGTTTGCGGCAGGCATGTCAGCACCACCATCGCCAATGGAAAAGTCCTTATGGACGAACGGAAACTTGTCCACCTGGACGAAGAAAAAATCATGGCCGAGAGCCGCTCTCTGGCCAAAAAACTCTGGGAGCGGATTTAACGAACAGACGGCCGCTGCCGGAGGGGTGACGAAGCGCCCTTCGTAGCGACTTTCGTGTCGCGCCGGAGGGCGCTTCGTCACGGACTGTTTGGCTGCTTGCGGTATGAAAGGCCGTGAAAAAAATTTTTCAAAGGAGGATGCATGCCCATGACCGAAAGGCTGAACGTGGTCGGCGCGAATGTGCCGCGACATGACGCCCTTGCGAAAGTGACAGGCCGCGCCCGCTACGTCGCCGATCTGCCCTGCGATGGCGCATGGGTTGGGGGAGCGCTGTGGAGCAGGACTCCGCGTGCCCGGGTGCGAAACATCGTCTTTGCCCCGGATTTCGACTGGTCCCGCGTGACGGTGATTACTGCGCGCGATGTACCCGGCCCCAACGAAGTGCACATGATCAAAGACGACTACCCGATCCTCGCCGGCGACGAAATATCATATATAGGGCAGGCTCTTGCGTTGGTCGCCGCTCCCGACAAAAAAACACTTGAAGAAGCGCTCGCGGCGATGCGACCGGATCTGGAGGAGCTTCCACCGGTGCTCAGCGTCGAGGCCTCTCTTGCCAAAGAAGAGGTTATCTGGGGCGAGGACAACATCCAGGCGCACTACCGGATAGACCACGGAGACCTCGACGAGGCGTTTTCCCGGTCGGATGCGATCATCGAAGAGACTTACAGAACGCACCACCAGGAGCATCTGTATCTCGAGACCAACGGCATGTTTGCCCGTCCTCGACCCGATGGCGGGGTCATCGTCGAGGGATCTCTCCAGTGTCCGTACTACGTGGCCAGGGCCCTCGCGCACGCCTTGGGGCTGCCTCTGGAAAAGGTGACGCTGCGTCAGACAGAAACAGGCGGCGCCTTCGGCGGTAAGGAGGACTATCCCTCGGTATTGGCCATTCAGACTGCGCTTCTTGCGCTGAAAAGCGGAAAACCTGTACGAATGGTGCTTGAACGCAGAGAGGATATCGACGTCACCACGAAGCGGCACCCGTCCGTCATACGCCATCGCACGGGAGTCACGCGCGACGGCGTTATTCTCGCAGCGGAAATCGATATCATCTTCGACGGCGGCGCGTTTTCCACGATGAGCCCGGTGGTTCTCTCACGAGGCGTGCTCCATGCGTGGAGCGCCTACAGGCTGCCCAATGCCCGCATAGTCGGCAGGGCGCTGGCGACGAATACCGCCCCCAACGGAGCGTTCCGCGGTTTCGGAGCTCCGCAGACTGTTTTTGCGATGGAACGTCAGATGGACAGGATTGCCCGCGAGCTGGGGCTCTCGCCGCTTGAAGTGCGGCGGAAAAACCTTTTGAAAGCGGGAGATACGCTTCCTTGCGGTCAGGTGTTGCGTTCGGCCTATGCCGACCTTGTACTCGAAAGGGCGCTCGCCATTTCCGGATACGAGGAAAAACATGGAAAGCGACACGATGATGACCGCATTCTGCGCGGGGTAGGCGTCTCCGTTTTCCTGCACGGGGGCGGATTCACCGGGGCGGGGGAGGAGAAGATTTCCGGCCGCGCCGCCGTGGAAGTAGCCGACGACGGAATAGTCGAGGTGCTCGTCAGCAGCACCGAGATGGGGCAGGGCGCCGCGACGGTGCTGCCCCAGATAGCGGCGGAAGTGCTCGCGCTTCCCGCCTGGAAGGTGCGGCATCCGAATCCCGATACTTCTCGCGTACCGGACAGCGGTCCGACAGTCGCTTCACGAACGACCATGATGGTTGGGAAAATACTCCAGGATGCCGCGAAGGATATGCGCGCCACCCTTACCGCCGAAGCTGCGAAAAATGCCGGAGTACTTCCGGAATCCATATTCTGGGAGAACGGGCGTCTTTCTTCGGGTGGCAACGATCTCGGCTCTTTCGAGGAACTTGCGGTGCGGTACAAGGAGCGATACGGAAAACCCCTGAGAGGCGAGGGCGTGTATACTCCTCCGTCCGACTGCCAGTGGAACGAGGCCGAGTACCGAGGCGATGCATACAAAGACTACGCATGGGCATGCGATGTGGTGGAAGTGGAGATCGACGCGGATACGCTGGAACTGCGCGTTCCGCACGTCACCTCCGTTGTCGAGATCGGCAAGGCGGTGCATCCTATGCTTGCCGAAGGGCAGGTTATCGGCGGCACGCTTCAGGCGCTGGGCTGGGGCGCGATGGAGGATGTCAAGATGGAGAAAGGGCGCTACCGCAACAACAGCGTGTCGACCTACATCATCCCCACGGCCGTGGATGCGCCGGATTTCACCGTGGAGATCGCCGAAACACCGTCTCCCTATGGCCCATGGGGAGCCAAAGGGTTGGGAGAGCTTCCGATGGACGGCGGCGCGCCCGCTTTGGCCTCCGCGGTCGAGGATGCCCTTGGCGTTTTCGCTACGGAGCTTCCGTTGACCAGTGATCGTCTACACGCACTGTTGCGGCAACGCCGGAAGTAAGGAGGGAACTCTATGAAGTTTGAACTCGTTGTAAACGGCAAGGTCTGCCCGGTGGACACGCCCCCGATGCGACGTTTGCTTGATATTCTCCGGCAGGATCTGGGCCTGCCGGGCGCCAAGGAGGGGTGCGGCGAGGGAGAATGCGGAGCCTGCGCCGTGCTTCTCGACGGTCGTCTTGTGAACTCCTGTCTTATCCCCGCCTTTCAGCTGCCGGGCAGAAGTGTGGAGACTATAGAATCGCTTTCCGTGGACGGCACCACGCCCGATACGCTGCAGCAAGCCTTTCTTGATGCGGGGGCGGTGCAGTGCGGTTTTTGCACTCCGGGATTGGTCATGGCATCGAGAGCGCTTCTCTCGAAGAACCCGCAACCGACCCGCAACGAAATTCGCGAAGGCATCGCCGGAAATCTCTGTCGCTGCACGGGATATGAAGCGGTGATAAACGCTGTGGAGCAGGCTGCGGAAAGAGGCTACGCTCCCCGTCGTGTTCCGGCGAATCGTCTGGATGTCCCCGTGCTTCTCGAAAAAGAAGAAGAGGGGAAAGTGTTCATGCCTCGAACTCTTGAGGAGGCTTTCAAGGCGCTGTCCGTTCACGGCGAGGAACTGGCCGTTGTTGCGGGCGGCACGGACCTGATGGTGGATATGGAGAAAAAAGGGCTTCCGGCGCCTGAGAAAGTCCTCGATATCACGGGAATCGAGGGGATGCGCCGCATATTCGTTTCCGGTGATTGGCTGGAGATTGGCGCAGGCGCGACTTTCGCGGATATCTCGGTACATGAAGATGTCCTCTCCGTAGCTCCGGCGCTGGCGCGCTGCGCTTCACAGGTTGGCGCGGTCGCAATCCAGAATCGGGCGACCATCGGAGGCAACATCGCTACCGCCTCGGCGGCGGCGGATTCCCCCCCCGTTCTGATGGCTCTCGGCGCCGTCCTTGTTTTAGCAAGCGGGAAAGGATCGCGCGAGATGCCGGTGGAGGACTTTTTCTCTGAATACAGGCGCACCGCCCGGCGCGCGGACGAACTGCTGGTTGCGGTACGTATTCCTCTTTCCGTGAAAGGGACCCGCCAAATGTTCCGGAAGGTGGGGCTCCGGCAGGCGCTTGCCATTTCTCGAGTATCCGTCGCCTGTGTTGCCGCGCTGGAGAGCGGCGTGGTTACTTCGTGCCGAATAGCCGCCGGCAGTATGTCGCCGATGCCTCTGCTCCTGAAGGACGTCTGCTCGGCAGTTACAGGCAGAACCCTGAACAGAGAGCTGGCGGAAGAGGCCGGAAGAGTGGCCGATTCGCTGGTATCTCCCCGTACCTCGCCGGAATACAGGAAGGAAACTACCGGGAACTTAGTACGCCGTTTTTTCACCGATATTCTTGAGGATGACGCGACTGTCTGAAAAAACTCGTGCGCGCCGCGACCGGCAGACTGAAAGGGAATCGGCGAGTCTGGAATTTTTTCGTTTTCTCGTGCGGATTTTCGAAGAAAGGCAGGATGTAACGAAAAGAAAGTGCGATTTGGAGCAAGAAAGACTTGACACGCTCTTCTTTTCTTATTATCATGTATCCGTTGACAGGCGCCGTCGGCAAAAAGCACAAGCAATCAAGCTTAGGAGGAACAACTTTGACAACTCAAGGCACAGTAAAATGGTTCAACGCGACGAAGGGTTATGGATTCGTAACCTGCGACGATGGCAAGGACGTTTTCGTTCATTATAGCGCTATCCAGGGAGATGGATTCAAAACTCTCGACGAGGGCCAGCGGATTTCCTTCCGTATCACTCAGGGTTCCAAGGGAGATCAGGCTGCCGACGTAGAGAAGATATAACTTCGTTCGACATATCGCCATTTCCAAGGCAGCGGTTTTCCGCTGCCTTTTTCTTTTTTTCGGCGAAGAATGTGCTTTGCCTAAGAGAGCGTGCATTTCTTTGCATTCTCTCGGTGTTCCGTGTACAATACCTTCCGCATATTTTCTCTTCCTGTAGGAATGAGATACATAATAGAGAAAAAATTACACCAGTGCGAATCGCACTGAAAGGGGTTGCGATTGTATGAGATCCGAGATTCTTTCCCAGGAGAACAATGTCGTCTCCATCAAACTTGAGTTCGAAGCTTCGGAGTTCGCCCAAGGAGTCGAGAAGGCGATAAAAGACCTGTCGACAAAGGTGAATATCGCCGGTTTCCGAAAAGGACACGTGCCGCGCAAGGTTATGGAGATGCGTTTCGGCAGGCAGGCGATCTATGCCGAGGCGATCGAAGCGATGCTTCCCGACGCAATAGAGCAGATCGTAAAAGATTATGATCTCGATCTCATCAACGAACCTCATGTGTCGATTGAAAAGATGGAGGAGGGGAGTCCAGTGGACATCCGCCTTACCTTTGAAGTCACTCCCGAGGTGACCCTTCCGGAGATGTCGGCGATCACAGTGAACCGTCCCGTCGCATCCGTTGCAGACGAAGTCGTGAGCGGCACAATAGACGAAATACGCGCCCAGAACGCGGAACACTCCATTGTGGAAGGCGTCTCGGTTGCCGAGAATCACGTTGTGGATATCGAATATTTTACCGTCGTTCTGCTGGATGAGGGGAGACAGGAGCGGCACGGCCCGGATTCCACAACGCTTGATCTCGGTCAGCCCTCGGTTCGCGCCGAGATTCGCGATGCGCTTCTTGGTGCGAATAAAGGAGAATCCAGAACAGCCGACGTCCAGGTGGAGGAGAACTACCAGGATCCTAATGTCGCAGGACGTACCGTACGGTACGAAGTGACGGTCAAGGAGATCAAGGAAAAGGTCCTTCCGGAGATGACGCCCGATTTCTTCAAGAAGATAC
>Ga0334886_1001627_pt1 | contig 25529 bp, 22 predicted proteins | sample GraSluR1_MG_9_FD_207232 | JGI IMG/M metagenome (GOLD analysis project Ga0334886, IMG submission 207232) | Sludge microbial communities from methane-producing bioreactor in Wageningen University, Netherlands - Granular Sludge_27_06-R1 | ecosystem: Engineered > Bioreactor > Anaerobic >... | reverse complement strand
GGCCCGAGCTACCGGCTGAAAGACCACGTGAAGCCCAAGGGAGGTGAGGCCATGGCGTGACCGACAGGCAATCTTGACCTACACATCACGCCGTACGTGAAACGACATATGGACTTGACCACCGACAGCATCTACCTCACGAACGGCCACCTCCAGATGCGGGAGATCATCGGGTAGGGTGAACGGGTGCCCACCGTTATCATCCGGGCATGTCTCGATTGCCGAGATCCGCTCCAGATCTGCTCCAGCCGCCATAAGTCGCGGAACGATGGTATCTGCCAGCCCGTCCTCGGCCGAGACAATCACCACGCCCGCTTGACAGCCGCTTTCGCCATCACCCGGCATAGGCTGTCCCGACGATAGGCGGGCGGCAAGATCGAGGGTGACGGTGGACTTACCCAATCCGGGGTCGCCGTCCAACACAGTGAGCTTGCCCAGGGGGATGCGTCCCTCCCACAACCAGGAGACGCACTCCGGCTTCACAGTCGAGAGTCGGATACCGACTTGTCGTGGCGGGCTCCATACCTCTTGCTTCGACACCTCATCAAGCAAGGCATCCTCACCAGCGGCGTCGAAGAGGTCGAGCCAGTCTCTTCCGGCTTCCGGAGGAAGGTGAAGGTAGACAGTGCGGCCCTCGGTATGAAGTCGGGAGGCGAGAGCCTTAGCTGCCCGCTGACCGGCTCCACTTTCGTCGTGATCACCAAAGATATGAACGGTGCGCACCGCATCCGGTATCTGAACCATCTCAAGGCCGTGGGCGTTCACACACGACCAGCAGGGTATGCCTGTGGCGGCGTGCACTGCGAGAGCCGTCTCGATGCCCTCAGCAAGCGCGAGGGTGCTCCCGGCTGGGTGCAGTTTGATGGATGCGCCCGCAGTGCTCATGCCCTCGATCACGGGCATGAGTTTCTTCGCAGGCAGACCGTCCAACCCCAGCTTGCCAGAGCCGGTGGGTGATAGGTAGGTTCTGTGCAACGTCACATGACGCCCGTCGCAGTCCGTTACTCGGGCCACCATGGCCGGGAAGTCTCCGAGGTGTTCACCGTCGGGGGTGTAGTAAGGGTGGGCACCTGCGAAGCGAACCACCTCCACCCCCACCCCGTCAAGCACGTTGTCGGGGAGGCCGCGGGCGGCAAGGTATTCAACGATGCGCCCGCGGATGTTGGTGGCCGATGCCCACACGTCTTTGAGCCTTGCCTCCGCGCTCACGCCGCCTTCTCCAGAATCGCGGGGTACAAGGTATTGACTGCCGTGTTGTAAGCCTCGGACGTGGTGAGGCGGGTATCGTCTTGGTGAGCGTACCACCCCACCAGATGAATGAGTTGAGGCTTGATACCTCGGTCCCAGTGAAGAGTCTCGTCGAAGTCTGGTGCAGTGGAATCGACACTCCGGGCTTCAGCGAGAAGTCCGTCAAGTCGGGGTTCGATGACGACAAGCCTCTGCCACTCTGGTGAGACGTGCGTGGTCATCGCTCACGCTCCTCACCAGTGTCCGATGTGGAGCAACGCATACCCGCCTCAACAAAAGCCTCGATGTCGGAAGGGCGATAGCGGACAGCTCCACCTAGGCGAACGAAGCGAGGGCCACCCCCTCTCTGTCTCCAATTCTGGATGGTGCGCACGTCCAGGGCGAGCAACTCGGCGACGTCCCGCTCATTCAGCAGTTTCGGTTGCATGCTCTTGCTCCTTTACCATCAGAGTGACCTGACCTGGCATCGGAGCAATCAGCCTTCGGCGCGGCAGAAAAACAACGATGCCCCAAGCATCCCTCGCCTTGTATACGAGGAATAGCTCAGAGCATTTGCACTAAGTCTTATCCAAAACCAGAAGACTTTACGGACTCGTTAAGCTGTTCACCTCAACGAGTGCGCATGGCTATCACTTATTACTTTAGCATAATGCCGGTTACACTGCAATTCTCTGTTCACCGTTGGAATGGTGCACACCTGCTTCAACGAAGTCCCGCCTGCTGCGACAACAATAGCGAACGTACTTGCCTAACTCACAGAATGTGGAGCGCGCTTGCCCTGTTGCGGCCGATTCTGAATCGTTCTTCACAGTCATGCTGAGAAACTTACTGATTTTCAATCTGGCTGAGAACTGGTCGCGTTGAAATCCTGGACAGGACTTCCCATGGACAAACGCTTTACAATCACTTCCCTACTGGCAAGTCTATAACCTGGGCATTGTCTTGGGCGTTGTCTTTCCCCTCAAGGGCTGCGGCAATCTCGCCGCTCACCAGGTCAGCCGCCGAACGGAGGCCAGCATCCGCAAGATGCGCATACTTCTGACTCGTGCGCCACTCCTTGTGCCCCAACAAGCCAGCCACCATCGGCACACTGAGCCCAGCCTGAGCGCCCACGCTGCCGAAGGCATGCCGCAGATCGTGAAGGCGCACGTCTTCGATACCGGCCTCTTTCCTTATCTCGCTCCAGGGTATGTTGAGGTTCACCAGGTGTTGCCCCTTGCGGCGAACACTGGGGATCACCCACTCGTTCATTCGGGGTGCGTCCTTCAACAGATGGAGAGCCGCTCCTCCGAGCGGCACTGCCCGGCGGCCTGTCTTCGTGTCCGGCAGGTTTATGACGCCCCGCTCAAAGTCGATCATCTCCCATTTTAGCGTGAGCACCTCATTCAGCCTCATACCTGTGAGCAACAACAGACGCACAGCCAGCACCGGCGCCGGATGCTCTAATTGCTTCCTGGTGAGCACCTTGCCGAGCCGTTCAAGCTCTTCGGAGGTCAAGTAACGTTCTCTGCCCTCCTCCTTGTGCTTCTTCATGCGCTGTGCCGGGTTCGGGCCTTCCGGGCGGTATCCCCACTCTGCCGCCTTGTTCATCATGTGAGAGAGAAGCGCGAGCACCCGATTGGCTTGCACCGGCTTGTCGCTCATCTTGGTGTGAAGACGGCTCACGTCCTGCCGTGTTACCTCCGTCACCTTCAGGTTCTTCATGGCTGGCAGGATATGGAGACGGAGATTCATCTCGTCCATGCGCCGGGAGGCGGGCTTCTTCGTTGCCTTCGTCTTCTCCTTGTAGACTTCGGCAAACTCCGCCATGGTCAGCGCGCTCCTCTTGGCCTCCTTCGCGGCAAGCGGATCGGCTCCTCGCGCCACCTCCGAAAGCTTCTCACGTGCCATTCTGCGCGCTTCATCTGGGGTGAGCGCTCCAAACGAGCCGAGAGAGAGACGCCGCCGTCTTCCCGAATCAGTCGTGTAATCGACTGTGAACACCTTCCGACCACTAGGCTCCACCCGGAGACCGAAACCCCTCAGCTCAGAGTCCCAGACGGTGAGACGTTTCGAGGTCGGCTTGATAGCGTCGATGGCCTTCTTCGTCAGCTTCATCGCTTCCTCCCGGAGTCAGCAACCCTGGCCGTTCGCAAATGTTCACAACATGTTCACAAGAAAGAGGGGTGAGCAGTCTCAAACCAGAGTATACGGGAGTAACACCAGAACGGCAAACGGAAGACAGCTTTTACCTGCAAAAGCAAGTATTCTGAAGATTTGCTGCTAGGGAAAGCGGAAAGCCGGCGAAGGGAATCGAACCCCCAACCTGCTGATTACAAATCAGCTGCTCTTCCGTTGAGCTACGCCGGCTCGGTGCAACGGGAGATTCTACGGCCAAACCGGTGGCTCGTCCACCACGGCAGTGAGGTCATGACATCGGCTCGAGGTGCGGGAGCACTCAGTGCCCCGACACCATACGGGCACTTTCCCCAAGTCACCCCCGAACACTCTCTGCAACCGGCGTCGACACCGGACTACTCTTTGGAGTAGTTGTCTGGTCCACTGCTTTCCCTCAGACTCGAGATCGTAGACTCTTACAAGCATCGAGCGATTCGGAGCCAAGGGGGAGCTCTGTGTCGTGTGTTGCCAGGCGAGGGAGGCGTCTGCGCCGGTCCCCCCGGTACTGCAACCGACCGTAGGCCACCTTCAAATCCGGGGGACAATCCATGAAACAGTTCCCGCACCTTTCAGCACCCGGGAAGATCGGCACTCTTGAACTGAAGAACCGGGTCGTGAAGGCACCACAAGTCGTGGCGCTTGCGAATATCGACGGCACCGTCAACGAGCGCCTTGTCCGCTACTACCGTCGCCAAGCCAGAGGCGGCACCGGACTCATCATCACCGAATACAGCTTTGTCGATGACTGGGGCAGCAAATCGGCGCAGTGCCAACTGGGGGCAAGCAAGACTGAGCACATACCCGGCCTTGCCTGGCTCGCCAACGCTATCCGTGAAGAGGGCGCCAAGGCCGGAATCCAGCTCGAACACTGTGGACGACAGAAGTTTCTCGGTACCCAGCCAATAGTCTCCTGCTCGTCCGTACCTTGGCCGCACCTTCAGGCCGTACATGGTGATGAGGCCATCCCGAAGGAACTCGCCGAGGATGAGATCTGGCAGATCATCGCCGCATTCGGCGACGCCGCACTGCGTGCAATGATGGCCGGCTTCGATCTCGTAGAGATCCATGGCGCCCACGGCTACCTTATCACCAACTTCCTCTCCCCTCACACCAACAAGAGGAGCGATTCATGGGGAGGCTCACTGGAGAACCGCATGCGTTTCCTCAGTGAAATCATCAAGGACTGCCGAGCGAAAGTGGGTCCCAGCTATCCCCTGACAGTCCGTCTGAGTGGTTCTGACTATGAGCCCGACGGCTTCGGCATACAGGAGACAATAGAGGTCGCGAAGATGGTGGAAGCGCTCGGAATTGACGCCATCCACATGTCGGGAGGCGACCACCATCAGATGATTCACCAGGTGACGCCGGGGTGTCTTTCCCGAGCCCACAACACTTGGGCGGCCGAGGCGGTCAAGAAGGTTGTCTCGATCCCCGTGATCGCCTCCGGCTCCATTACGACACCCGACCTCGCCGAAGACATTCTCTCCTCGGGTATGGGCGATTTTGTGGGTCTCGGCCGGCCCTTGTGGGCGGACCCCGATTGGACCCGAAAGGCGGTAGAAGGGCGCCCAGAAGACATACGCCCCTGCATCCGCTGCAATGATGGCTGCTTGGACCGCACTTTCTTCCGCTATCAGTCCGTCCGCTGTTCCGTCAATCCGGCTCTTGGCCGTGAGGGAGAGCTCGAGATATCCCCGGCCGAGACCGAAAAGGAAGTGGTGGTAGTGGGAGGTGGGCCTGCCGGTCTGGAGGCAGCACGCGTCTGTGCTCTGCGAGGGCACAACGTGACAGTCTACGAAAAGGGCCGGCTGGGTGGAGCCCTACTGCCCGCTTCCGCCCCTGATTTCAAGAAAGACATCGAGCGGTTCACGGATTCGCTCGTTACCGCAGCAGAGAAAGCGGGCATCACGTTCATCAACGACGAAGCCACGCTGGCCTCGATCAAGACCGCCGCTCCAGACTGCGTCATTGTAGCCTCGGGAGCTTTACCCCGGCAGGTCAACGTCCCTGGAGCAGACCGCGACTTCGTGCACGACGCGGTAGACGTGCTGTTGGGCACAGTTACCGTCGGCAATAAAGTGGTCGTCATCGGTGGAGGAGCAGTGGGTACGGAGCTCGCACTTCATCTCGCCGAAAAGGGCCACGATGTCACCATCGCAGAGATGCTCGACGAGATTATGGCCGACGCGGCAACAACCGACAAAATGGCCCACGGCGAGCAACTGGCCGAGATCGGGCTCCCGGTGCTCACGGGCCACACGCTCGTCGAAATCGCTGATTCCGGCGTCGTTCTTGAGACCGGCGAAGGCAATCGCACTGAGATACCCGCCGACACCGTGGTGCTCGCAGTCGGATACCATTCCCTGCGCACACTCGCCGACGCCCTCCAGGCCGAAGAAGATCTCCACGTGGTGAGAGTTGGTGACTGCATACAACCGGGTAGGATCTTCGACGCCATTCACTCTGCATACCTCGCTGCGCTCACCATCTAGGAGGCATCGTGAGACAATCACGCCTGTCCAACTCCAGCATCTTCCTGCTGCTCGGCTTTGGCTTCGGTGTCGCCGTACTCGGAGTGCAGCAGCTTGTACCCAACCGTCCGGAGTTCATTGCTGCCGCCGTCTACGCGCTGATCGTAGCGGCGCTGGCTGAGTTCGTGGGTGGTCTGTGGGCCTTTCTTCGGGGGGAGACCTACCTTGGCTCCATTGGGACAACCTTCGGCGTATGGCTTGTTGGCTACTATCTCATGCTCACCGGTGGGATCACGGCCGAGCTGTACCATCCCTACTCGGCTGCGGTGTACAATTTCGCGCTTGTCATACCCGTGGCCTTGCTGATGATCCCGGCAGTGAAGTTCAGGCTGCACCTCTTCACTGCCATCTTTCTCTTCCTGCTCCTGCTCCTCTTGTTCTTGGGTCTTGCCAACACACCCATAGCAGCAGCAACAACGATGGCCCGACTCGCAGGTCTGAGCGCCCTCGTTACCGCGCTGCTGCTCTGGTGGGCGGCATGGGGGGCGATCAAAGGGCTCATGGCCGAAATGGGAGCTGAAGCCCCGCAAGTGGCACCGGAAGCTGGTGGAGTGGTCGAAGAAGAAGCCGTGTTCGAAACCGAGGGCTAGCCCGAGTCGCCCGTCCCCGACCGGTCAACACTCGGAAGGTGACTCGGACGGCTTCTCCCATGCCGCAAAGCAGAAGCCGTCCGAGTCACAACGATATATGCTTTCCGCCTTCGCCCTGTCTACACCACCACCCGGCGACTCTCCAGGTGCGCCAACACCTTGCGCTTGATGCGTTGCAGCGCGTTGTCAACCGTCTTGGTGTCGTGCCCGATGCGCTCGGAGATGGCCTCGTACGAGAGGCCTTCCAGGTAGTGGCGCAGCACCTGGGCTTCCAAGGGGCTGAGCAGGCGCACGAGGCAGTCGGTGAGGCTCCCGATCTCCTCGGAGCTGATGACCTGCTCGACCGGGTCGGATGTGCGGCCGGAAGGAATCATGTCGGCGAGTGTCCACCCGTCATTGTCCGAACCCGCAGGCGACGTGGAGAAGCTCAGATAGTTGTTCAAGGGAGCGTGTTTCTGGCGTGAAGCGGTCTTGATGGCCGTGATGATCTGGCGCGTTACACAGAGTTCCGCGAAGCTGCGGAAGCTGGCCGCTCGTTCCGTCTGGTAATCGCGAATGGCCTTGTATAGGCCGATGTATCCCTCCTGGATGAGGTCTTCCCCATCACCACCCGCGATGAAGTACGAGAGCGCCTTCATGCGGATGAATTGGTGGTAGCGCTGCAGAAGCCGGCTGCACGCCTCCTGGCTGCCTTCCTTTGCCATAGCGACGAGCGCGTCGTCGTCGGCATCGGCACACACGTACTTGGGCGCCGCCGCGCTCTCCATCTAGAAACACCCTCCCGTTGGGAACCCCGAAACCTCCAGCGACCCCATTCTAGTACGTTTCGTGCAGATTGCAAGCATTTTTGTGCAATCCCATACACGCCATAGAGGTTGCAAACCGCAGAGGAAGGCCACGTGTCCACGCAACAAACGCTGCAATCGCGTTCTTCTGCGCGTTCGGGAGTCTCACTCCATCCGTCTTTTCGTCTGATCGGTACCATTGGCTTCGCCAGACGATTTCGACGCACCATCGCGCAGCTTCTCCAGCCTGCGTTTCACCTCGGCAGGTACTAGGTCTTCGATACGGCTTCCCCTTTGCTCGGCCGGTCGCCTTCTTGCAATACTCGCTTCATTATCGCGTAGATGCATGACAAACTGCCTGGAGGACATTCGCCTCACATTCCGCGCAAACACCGTCTGCTGCACGGTGCTGTCGGAGGACACCACCACGATGTCTTCCTCGCTCCTCAGCACGAAGGCACACTTCTCGATGATGGCATCGGCCGACAACGAGAGGGAGCCGAAGTACACCTCCACGTTGCCCGAGGCACTTTCGGCGTTGCGGAGCTCCGCGTCACTTGAATCGAACACGGTGATGGCCCTGTCGGGTGTACCCCCCATGAAACTCGCCACCCTGTCGAGGAAGCGAGGCCTTTCGGCTTCGACCCACTCTCCGGAGACCTGGCGGTGTCTGCCCCGTCCTTCGGCCCTCGCCAACGCGTGCAGCACGTTGTAGCCGTCTATGAGATACACCGTCACGGCTTTCCTTCCTCCGCCCGCCCCTCGCCTCGCTGCCTCAGAGTCTCGAAGAGCAGGATTCCCGCCGCCACACTCACGTTGAGAGACTCCACCCCGCCCCGCAGAGGAATGTGCACGGTGAGATCGCAGGCCTTCTCCACCCGCCGCCCCAGACCTGCTCCCTCGGCGCCCAGCACCACAACCAGGGGCCGCCGATAGTCGGCGTTCGCGTACATCTGTCCGGAGGAGAGCGAAGCCCCGTACACCCAGAAACCGGCGTCCTTGGCCTCCTGCAGGAAGTCGGTGAGATTCCGAACCTGCGCCACCCTCGCCCTCTCAGTGGTGCCCGCCGAGGCCTTGACCACCGCCGGAGTGACGACGGCCGTGCGGTGCCGTGGGATGACCACCGCGGCCCCAGCCGCAGTCGCCACCCGTATCACAGCCCCCAGATTGTGGGGGTCCTGCACCCGGTCGAGTGCCACGATCAGGTCGGTTGGGGCGCCGGGAGCATTCGCTGCCGCCCGCTCACCCGCCTCCTCCGCGACCACTCCCTCGATCAACACAGACTCTTCGACGTACGGATAGGGGCCGACCTCCGCCGCCACGCCCTGGTGCTCGAAGGTGCCCACCCGCTCCGCCAAGACATCGGCATCCAGTCGGTCCACACGGGGAAGCCTCCCGCCCTGAGTGGCCACCCAGCCCTCGAGGTCCGCCTGAAGCCTGTCGCCGCCTGCACCGGTGGCCACGAACACCCGTCGGACCCGCCGGCACCCCACGAGCGCCTCCTTGACCGGGTTTCGCCCGTAAATGACCTGGCCGGCACTGCCGGCCACCTCTACGGCGTCCGCCTCCGGCGGCCTTCTGCTGCCTCGTTCGCGTGCGATGGCCGGCTCACTCCACTCGTATGACCTTGAACCCATCCGGCGTATCGCGCACTTCGTAACCCCGCGCAAGGATCTCGTCGCGCAGACGGTCGGCTTCGACGAAGTTCTTCTCCGCACGCATACGCCGGCGCTCGGAGGCCATCTCGAGCACGTCGGCGGGGATCTCCTCCCCCACCTTGGCCACCGTGTCGAGACCCAGGACGTGTACCATGGTCAGAAGGCCTTCGCGAGTCTTCTCCACCGCCTGCGCCGAGACCCGTCGGTCACCCAAGGCGGCGTTCACCTCACGGGCGGCCGCGAACACCGCCGCCAAGGCGGCCGCGGTGTTGAGGTCATCGGCCAGCGCTTCGTTGAATTCCGCGCGATGCCTGCCCATGGCCTCCAGCAACTCGGTATCCGCCGCGGCGCCGGGCGGTGCGGGGGCGGCTTCCTCGCGGGTTCCCTCGGCGGCGGCGCCCTCACCCAGGTAGTCGTCCACCGCCCGGAACAGATTCTTCAGGCGCTCCACCTGCTGGGTGGCCTCGTCGAGTGACTCATGGCTGAATTCGATAGAGCTCCGATAATGGCTACTCAAGAAGAAGCAGATGAGCGCCTCGGGTTTGTAGACCTTGAGCGCCTCGCGCAACAAGAAGATGTTGCCGATGCTCTTCGACATCTTCTCTTCACGGGTGTTCAACATGCCGTTGTGCATCCAGAAGCGGGCGAAGTCACGGCCCGCAGCCTCGGCTTGGGCGATTTCGTTCTCCTGGTGCGGGAAGATGAGGTCGCGGCCACCCCCATGGATATCGAAGCCGGGCCCCAGGTACTTGAGGCTCATGGCCGAGCACTCAATGTGCCAACCGGGACGACCGGGCCCCCAGGGGCTGTCCCACTGAGGCTCGCCCGGCTTGGCACCCTTCCACAGGGCGAAGTCGAGAGGGTCTTCCTTGGTCTCGCCCGGGGCGACGCGGCAGCCGTGCCGCATCTCGGCTATCTGCTGCCGGCTGAGCTTCCCGTACGGGGAATAGCTGTCGACATCAAAGTACACATCACCATCGGCTACGTAGGCGTGCCCCGCTTCCACCAAACCCTCGATGAGCTCGATGATCTCGGCGATGTGGTCGGTCGCATATGGCTCGATGTCGGGTCTGCCCAAGCCCAACTTGCCCGTGTCCTCGACGTAGGCGGTGGCGAACTCCTCTGCCACCTCCTGCCACGTACGCCCTTCCTCCGCCGCCTTGTTGATGATGCGGTCGTCGATATCGGTGATGTTCTCGACCAGGGTGACCGTGAGGCCCTGCGATTCGAAGTAGCGCTTGGCCACCATGGAGAGAACATAGGGGCGGGCGTTGCCCAGATGCACGTAGTTGTAGACGGTGGGGCCGCACACGTACATGGTGACGCGGTCGCCGTCGCGCGGAACGAAGTCGGTCTTGCCCTGACGGAGGGAATCGTACAGACGCATGGGCGTGTATCCTCCACTAGCTGCGGGATGCGCTGCGCCGCCAGCGGCGCAGCGCCCGTTTCCAAGCCTCACATGCTAGCACGGTGGCGCACCGGAGCCCACGGCCGCGCGCGGCCCGCATACACGTCCGCCGGCAGCACCTGGGCACAGCCACCTCCACGGTCAGCATGGCACCTGCCTCTGCTGCCGGCGCCACCCACCTGCTCCCCGACCTGCCTCCTACACCGCCCTACCCGCGGGCGACGCGAAGGCCACGCGAGAGGCGTCCGAGGATACGGGTGCGACCCAAGCCGGCCACCAGGTAGAAGAGTTCCGGTCCCTGATCGCGTCCGGTCAGCGCCACCCTGAGCGGCAGGTAGATGGACTTGCCCTTGATGCCCCGCTCCTTGCACACCGTGGCAATTTCCCTGAGAATCTGCCGCGCCCGGTCGATCGAGAGATACTCCTCGTGTACCGCCGACACGGCCTCATCGAGTAGCTCCAACACCTGGTCGACGCCCGGCTCAGTCAGTGCTCCCGCGTGAGGAGACGCCGCCGGATCGATCTCCTCGGCGAACACCGTCGCGTACGTGGGCGCCTCGGCGAGAGTCACCAGATTGGCCTGGACGGCCGCCGCCACCACCTCCGCCTGCCCGGGGGCAAAGGAGAGACCCGCTTCCTCCAGATAGGGCGCGATGAGCCTGGCCAGCTCCCCGGCATCGAGCTCCCGGATGTAGAGGCCGTTCAGCCAGTTGAGCTTGTCGAGATCGAAGGCAGCCGGACTCTTCGACACACGGCCCATGTCGAACTCGGCCACCAACTGCTCGAGGGTGAAGAGTTCCCGTTCATCGCCCGGGTGCCACGACAGGAGGGCCAGATAGTTCACCACGGCCTGGGGCAGGTAACCCAGGTCGCGGAACTCCCCGATGGAGGTGGCACCGTGCCGCTTCGACAGCTTGCCCCCGTCGGGAGCGTGAATCAACGAGTGGTGGGCATATACCGGGGCGTCTTCGCCCAAGGCCGCGAAGAGCATCAGCTGCCTGGCCGTGTTGGTGAGGTGGTCCTCTCCCCTGATCACGTGGGTGATCTTCATGCCGGCATCGTCGATGACGACGGCGTAGTTGTAGGAGAAGCCACCGTCGCTCCGCTTGAGGATGAAGTCTCCGATCACCTCGGAGGAGAAGTTTATGGTGCCGTGGATGAGATCGGTGAACGACACCTCACCGTGAGGCACCTTGAAGCGCACCGTGTGGGGATGGCCCTCAGCCAGACGGCGCGCCACCTCCTCGGCCTCGAGGCGCAGACATCTCCGGTCGTACTTGGGCATGAGGCCCCGGTCCAGTTGCTCCTGCTTGAGTTCTTCCAATCGCTCTTCGGTGCAGAAGCAGGGGTACGCGTGCCCCGATTCGAGCAGACGATTCACGCCGTCTTCATACAGCTCCGTACGTTCGCTCTGGCGGTAGGGCCCAGAAGCCCCTCCCACATCGGGCCCCTCGTCGGCCTGCAACCCCAGCCAGTGGAGGTCGCGAGTGATACTGGATTCGTGCTCACGCAGCGACCGCTTGATGTCGGTATCCTCGATGCGAAGCACAAAGACGCCCTCGCCGTGGCGGGCGAAGAGGTAGTTGTAGAGCGCTGTGCGGGCGCTCCCGATATGCAGCGTCCCTGTGGGGCTGGGAGCGAAACGGACACGTATCTGATTCATGCGGAATGCCGCCTCGGTCGGTGATGTGTAGGAGCCCGGCCGCACAGGCGCGAGGCCGGCGCGGCACGACTCGGCCGTCCCGGCAATGCTACCGCACTTCCCGCCCGTCGTCGTCTCGCGTCCGTTCGAGCGGGTCCATGTGTACGGTCACATCGTCGATCTCGGGGATGTCGAGCACCGCGAGACGTATCCGCTGCTCTAGGTCGTGGGCCGTTTGCAGGGAGAGGTCGCCGTCGACCTCAACGTGCATGCTCACCATGAGTTCCGGGCCTCGGAAATACGCCTTGAGGTCGTGCACCGAGAGCACAGAGTGCTCCCGGCAGGCGAGCGCCTTGACCTGCCGCCTGATCTCCGGCGGGGCGGCCCTGCCGACCATGTAGCCGATGTTCTGGCGCAGCACCTCAAACGCGGTGAAGGCCACAAAGAGGGAGACAACCAACGCGCAGATGGGGTCCGCCCGCGGTAGTCCGAACACGGTGCCACCCAGGTACCCCACCACGGCCGCGGCGGTGGCGAGCACGTCGGCGGCCGCATCCATGCCGGTGGCGGCGAGGGCGGGTGAGTGTATCTGCCGAGAAGCCCTGCGCGCGTAGACGGCGATGAACGTTTTGGCCGCCATGCCGCCACCGAGCACCGGGAGCGCCAACGCGTTCCTCTCCACGCCGGTGGGATCGATGATGCCCCGTACTCCCGAGAGCGCCAGCCGGTAGGCTACCACCCCGATGCTCACCCCTATCACGAGACTGATGATGGGCTCGATGGCGCGATGCCCCTGGGGATGCCGGGCATCGGCCGGCTTGAGGGAGAACCACATGCCAACCAGCAGAAACAGCGAATAGACCGTATCGGAGAGGTTGTTGAGGCCGTCGGCCACAATGCTCAAGCTGCCGGTGAGGAGACCGAGGGCCAGTTTGCCTCCTCCCAGCACGGCATTGACAAGCACATTCAGGAGAGTGAAGCGGCGGGACACCCGCTGTTTGCCCGACAGACGAAAGGCCCGCTTGCGCTCCACCACGTTGTCGGCCCGGATTCCATCGAGGCGCGTGTGTCTTTCTGCCTTCAACATCTCGCGTCAGACCTCCCGGCGTCCGCCCCGGCTACCCAGCGGGCGGCCCACAACCCGGCCCGTGGCCGGAGACCCGCCCTCTCGGGTGGTCCCGGCGTTGCCGGCGAGCGCAGTGTGGGGTGCCGCCGCGACACCACCTACACCTGAGGCCGCGTCCGCAGCCGGAGCCGGGCCACTTCGCACCAGCAAGGCCACGGCCTGGGCGGCAATGCCTTCCCCGCGGCCGGTGAAACCCATGCCCTCGGTGGTGGTGCCCCGTACTCCCACCCGCCCGGCCTCCACGCCGAGAGCCTGGGCCATGCGGCACTGCATGGCCTCACGGTGCGGAGCTACGCGCGGCTCTTCGCACACCACCACGCAATCGAGGTTCGCCACCACGTAGCCGACCCTCGCCAGCATACGCCCCACTTCCTCGAGCAGGCGCAGGCTGTCGGCTCCCGCGTACGCGGGATCAGTGTCGGGGAAATGCCGGCCGATGTCCTCCAGGCCGGCGGCGCCGAGAAGCGCGTCCATGGCCGCGTGAACCACTACATCGGCGTCACTGTGCCCCTCCAGCCCACGCTCCTCCCGCACCCTCACTCCGCCGAGCACCAAGGCGCGGGTAGGCGCGAAGCGGTGCGCATCAAGGCCCAGACCAACACGGAGATCCGGCAAGGAGCCGGCCAGGACGGGCTCCGGCGACCTGCCTTCGAGTAGCCGTTCCACCATCTCGGCGTCACGCGGATGGGTCACCTTCAGGAGGTGGGGAGAACCTTCGACGGTGGCCACCCGCCCTCCCCATCGTTCCACCAACGACGCGTCGTCGGTCGAGGCGAGAAGCACCTTCTCATCTGCGGCGTATGCTTCGATAAGTGCCTCCCGGCGGAACACCTGAGGAGTCTGGGCGAGCCGCAGGCCGCCCCTCGCCGGCGTCTCCAACACCACGCCGTCGGAGTCCACGGACTTCACCGTGTCGGTGGGGATCAGCCCGGGAATCGCACCTGCGAGCGACGGGTCGGCTCCCAGCGCAGCAACGAGACGCTCTACCAGGTCGGATTGCACCAGGGGGCGGGCGGCGTCGTGCACACCCAGGTAGGGCGCACTGCAGAGGCCGGCCAGGCATTCCACCCCGGCCCGCACCGAGAGAGCCCGGTGCCCTCCCCCGGCCACCACGGCCTTGACCTTGAGGAACTCGCCCCCCACATAGTGCAGGCGGCAGAACTCGACATCATCGGGAGGAACGACCACCACCACCGTCTCGACGGGCTGGGCCGCCTCGAGAGCGGAAAGCGTATGGGCGAGCAGGGGACGCCCCCCCACTGCGACAAACTGCTTGGGCGCATCGAAACCGAAGCGGCTGCCACTGCCGGCAGCCGCCACCACGAGACCAACTCCGGCTGGCGATCGGCGGGCTGGACCCTCGCCGGCGGCCGGCGCACAGACAGGCGCCTGTGGGCGCCCGCCGCGCGCCGGCCGCCCGGCGATATCTTCCTCCGAAGTCGTCACATCGCCAACCTACCGAACACCATCTTGCCGGCCGGGTTCTGCAACACCGAGGTCACCTCGATATCCACATCCTCGCCCAGCCGGTCGCGGCCGCCCTCGACGACCACCATGGTGCCGTCCTCCAGGTAGGCCACGCCTTGATCGATCTCCTTGCCCTCGCGCACGACGTGCACCGCCAGGCTTTCGCCCGGCAGGACCACCGGCCGCACGGCGTTGGCGAGATCGTTCACGTTGAGTACCTCGACCCCCTGGATCTGAGCCACCTTATTCAGGTTGAAATCGGTGGTGACGATGCGGCCCTGAAGCTCCTTGGCGAGCTTGATGAGCTTCGCGTCGACTTCACTCAGGCCGGGGAAATCGCGGTCCATGATCACCACGTCCTCGTAGGTGCCCTGCAGCGCATCCACGCACTCAAGACCCCGCCGGCCCCGCGCCCGCCTGAGGGGGTCGGTAGAGTCGGCGATAGACTGCAGTTCCTCGAGTACGAACCCGGGGATGATGATGGTGCCCTCCAGGAAGTGCGCGGGCACGATGTCGCCGATACGTCCGTCGATGATGGCCGACGTATCGAGCACCTTGGGGCTTATGACGCCGGTGGTGGTGGTCGCCGCCTGGGCCTTAAGCCCGAACAGCCGGGCGATATCCTGGTGGCGCTGATAACCCAGAAACGCGAAACAGTAGCCGCTGATGGCGAAGACGATGACCAGTAGGTAGTCGCCCACCACCGGCAACTGCTTGAGCCCCAGGCTGATGAGCGCCGCGACACCCAGCCCCACCATGAGACCGAGGCTGGACACCACGAGACCGGCCGCGCTCACCTTCGCCGTGGCCTGGTCGAGCGTACGGCCGAGACGGGACAACTCCCGCCCGACTCCGCCGCCCACCAGGATGCCGATGGCCACGCCCAGGAGAACACCGAGAACAATGAATAAGACGTAGTATGTGCCGGATGAGAACACAGTGCGCCTCAGCAGGGCGCTCGCAGCCTCGTAGCCACCCAATCCACCCACTATCGCGAACACGAAGCGCCAGATTACAACCATTGCTTTCACCTCCTTCCTTCAGAATGATGCCGGGGATGCTCACTCAGCCGCCTCCGTGCAGATCTCCTTCAGTATCTGCTCGAGGTAGGACAGAGCATCATCCTCGGGGAGCTGTTTTGCGTACATGAACTCTGAAGCCAGTATGCGCTTCACGCGGCCGAACATCTGTTTCTCACCCGTGGAAAGCCCTTTGGCCGCATCGAGCAGAGCGAGGTTCCGCACCACGTCAGCCACCTCAAATACATCGCCCGACTTGATCTTCTCGCGATTGTGCTTGTAGCGGCGATTCCAGTTCTTGGGCATCTTGGTGGGATCGTCGCGCAGCACGCCGATGACTTCTTCCACGATCTGCTCGGGGATACAGGAGCGGATGCCCGCCCGCTCGGCATTCTCGACCGGCACCATGACGGTGAGGTCGCTGTGGATGATCTTGATGGTCAGATACGGCGTGGCCTGACCGGCGTGCTCCCGTCTGCTGACGTCGATCACCTCGCCCGCGCCGTGATGCGGGCACACCACTGTATCGCCGATCTCAAACACGCATCGCTCCTCCATCGCCCCTCCGCCTAACCGTAACGTTCCATGAGGTTCAGTTCGCGCAGACGAACAAAGCCTTCCTTGATATCGCGCGCACGTGCCGGACCGACACCGTCGACGCTCTCCAGCTCCGCCACCGATGCGGCGAGAGCTTCCTCCAGGGACCCGAAATTGGCCACCAGGTTCTCGATGACAGCCTTGGGCAGCCGCGGTATCTTCCGGAGCATGCGGTAACCGCGTGGTGAGAGGTGTACCTCAGAGGGATTGACACTGCTGTCGTAGCCCAGGATGTCGGCTACGCGGCTCAGTGAGAGGAGCTCTTCCGACTCCAGCCGCGCAAGGGAAGCACACGCCGCCTGCACGGCGTACTCAGAGAACACGGGCAGGTAGTCCATGAGCACCGCCTGCCGGTCTTCACGCACGTCGATCATGAGTTCTTCGAGTTGCAGGCGGATGAGCCGCCCCTCGGCCCCGAGTTCGATGATGAAGCGTTCGATCTCGTCAGCGATGAGCAGCACCATCTCCGAACGCTGCAGCACGAGCAGCACGTCGTGCAGGGTGACCGCGTTCTCGAACTCAAGCGCGCTCAGGGAGGTGGAGACCTGGCTCAGACGCGACTTGTACTTCTCGAGCGCCTGCAAGGCCTGGTTGGCCTTGGTGAGGATGACCCTTATCTCCTCCAGGAAATGGTGGGTGTTGCCTACGTAGAGCGTCACCACGTCCCTCGAGGCAGAGATGGAGACCACGAGCGTGTCGAGTTGGATGGCCACACGCTCGGCCGTGCGGTGCCGCGTGCCGGTCTCGGAACTGGGGATGGAGGCATCGGGCATGAGCTGGACGTTGGCGTGGATGATGCGCGAACCCTCGAAATTGAGGAGGATGGCGCCGTCCATCTTGGCGAGTTCGTATAGCATCATGGGCGTCATGGGGACATCGATGTCGACGCCCCCCGAGATGAGAGGCATCACATGCTCCTCTTCCGCGAACACGATGAGCGCGCCCGTGCGTGCGCGAAGAATGTTGTCGATGGCTTCCCTGAGCTCGGTGCCGGGGGCCATCCTACGGAGTGCGTTCTCCAAACGCTCGCTCGACGTCAATACCGCCTCTTCAACCAATGGTGCCTCGCAACGCTTCGCCTATGTCGCCCACGGCGTCCAGCGTCACTCCCTTCGGAGCGCCCTGCTGCCGTACCTCCTCCAACGTGCGGGCGGGCATCAGGACCCGAGTGAAGCCCCGTTGCGCCAACTCACGCACCCGCAGCGCACCCCGGCTCACGTACCTCACCCTGCCGGTGAGGCTCACCTCACCGAAGGCCGCCACTCCTTCTGGCAGCGCCCGTTCCCGGAAGGACGAGGCCACCGCCAGACACACGCCCACGTCGGCTGCGGGATCCTCGACCGCCAGCCCACCAGCGGTGTTCACAAAGATGTCGCACTCGCCAAGCTTGAGTGCCGCCCGCCTCATCAGCACCGCCGTCAGCATCGAGACACGGTTGTGGTCGATGCCACGCGTCACCCTGCGTGGCGCCGCCAGACTGCTTCGCACCACCAGGGCCTGTACCTCGGCCAGCATGCAACGTGACCCCTCGATGGCCGGTATCACAGCCGCACCGGACGCCGGCGGCCCTTCCTCACGGAAGATGCCACTTGGATCCGACACTCCCAGCAGGCCGGCCGTCGTCATCTCGAACACTCCCACCTCGTTGGTGGAGCCAAAGCGGTTCTTCGTGGCCCGCAGGATGCGATAGGCGTGCTCCCTGTCGCCTTCGAAGGCGAGCACGGCATCGACCATGTGCTCGAGCACCCGCGGACCGGCCAAGTAACCGTCCTTCGTGACGTGGCCGACTAAGAGCAGGATAACACCTTCTGTCTTCGCAACCCGAACCAATTGGCCGGTCACCTCGCGCACCTGCGCCACCGAACCGGGTGTCGACGACGACGCCTCCGACCAGAGTGTCTGCACGGAATCGACCACGCAGACGGCCGGGCGTTCCTTCTCGAGCGCCCCGACCAGCCGCTCCACCTGCGTCTCGGCGAGCAGCCGCAACCCGCCCGCTCCGTCGCCCGGGCCGGCTGCCGCCCCGGCAGCCAGCCGCCGCTCCCGTAGTTTCACCTGTGCCGGTGACTCCTCGCCGGACACGAGCAACGTGGGCACAGCGGCCGCATCCAGTTCCATGAGAGCCTGCAGCAAGAGTGTGCTCTTGCCGATGCCCGGCTCTCCACCGATGAGTACCACGGACCCAGCCACGAGACCTCCACCGAGAACACGGTCGAATTCGGTCATGCCGGTGCAGAGCCGCTCTTCAGCTAGTGCCTGTACCTCGTCGAGGCGGACAGAGGGGGGCGGCGGGCCCGCGCTCCGCGCGGCTCCCGCCGCCCCCCCAACCGGAGTGGGTGCGTGCTCCGTGAGTGTGTTCCAGCTGGAACAGCTGGGGCAGCGGCCCAACCACCGGGGACTCTCATATGCACAGGTGGAACAGACGTAGAGACTGCGCGTCCGTCCCACCTCGGCACTCCTCTAGTTCGTCTCGCCGCCCACGAGCACTTTCTCGCGTTCGGGCTGCAGGCGGTCGGCCACCACCAGGTGGTCACCTTCGCGGTCCATCACGAGAGTGGTACCGGCCGGTACCTGCCCGGAAAGAATGTCGTCGGCCAGGACGTCTTCCACGTGGCGCTGGATGGCCCGGCGAAGCGGCCGGGCGCCCATGGTGGGGTCGAACCCCTCGGTCGCCAAGAGCTCCTTGGCCTCCTCGGTGAGCTCGAGCTTCACTCCGCGGCTCGACAACTGCTCGCGCAGACGATTGAGGAGCAGTTCGATGATGCCCTTGATCTGCTCCTTGGTGAGCTTGTGGAACACGATGACTTCGTCGACCCGGTTCAAGAACTCGGGGCGGAAGATGCGCTTGAGCTCACCCGTGACCCGGCTCTTCATCTCGCCATAATCGAGGCCGCCTTCGGCCACCGGTTCACCGAAGCCCAGAGCCTGCCCCTTGGAGATGGTCGAGGCACCGATATTCGACGTCATGATGAGCAGCGCATTGCGGAAATCGACCGTACGCCCCTGGGAGTCGGTGAGGCGGCCGTCTTCCAGTATCTGCAGCAGGATGTTGAACACGTCCGGGTGTGCCTTCTCGATCTCGTCGAGCAGCACCACGGAGTAGGGGCGGCGGCGCACGGCCTCGGTGAGCTGGCCTCCCTCTTCGTAGCCCACGTACCCGGGAGGAGAACCGACCAAGCGGCTCACCGCGTGCTTCTCCATGTACTCAGACATATCGAGCTGGATGAGTGCGTCTTCATCGCCGAACAGGAACTCGGCCAGCGTGCGGGCCAACTCGGTCTTGCCCACACCCGAGGGGCCCATGAAGATGAACGAGCCGGAGGGGCGGCGCGGATCGGACAGACGGGCGCGCGAGCGGCGAATGGCCTTTGACACGGACGTGAGGGCTTCATCCTGCCCCACGATGCGCTTGTGCAGTTCGTCTTCCATGCGCAACAGCTTGGCCGTCTCGGTCTCGGTGAGCTTGGTGACGGGGATACCTGTCCACATGGCCACCACCTCGGCGATCTCTTCCTCCCCTATGGAGGCCCGCTGGCCCTCGTCGGAGTTCTTCCAGCGCTCTTCGAGTTCCTTCTTCTCGTTGATGAGGCGGCGTTCCTTGTCGCGCAGGTTGGCGGCCGTCTCGAACTCCTGGCGCTCGATGGCGGCTTCCTTCTCCTTGCGCACCTCGAGTATCTTCTCTTCGAGCTCCTTGTAGTCGGGCGGAGCGGTCATGGTCATGATGCGCTTGCGCGACGCCGCCTCGTCGACCAAGTCGATGGCCTTGTCGGGCAGGAAGCGGTCGCTGATATAGCGGTCGGCCAACTCAGCCGCCGAGTACAGGGCGTCGTCGGTGATGCGGATGCGGTGGTGCGCCTCATAGCGATCGCGCAGACCTTTGAGAATGTCAACCGTCTCCTCCACCGAGGGCTCTTTCACGAAGATCTGCTGGAAACGACGCTCCAGGGCCGCGTCCTTGGCCAGATGCTTGCGGTACTCGTCCATGGTGGTGGCGCCGATGGTCTGCAGCTCACCCCGGGCCAATGCCGGTTTGAGAATGGAAGCCGCATCGATGGCGCCTTCAGCGGCCCCGGCTCCCACCAGATTGTGAATCTCGTCGATGAAGAGGATGATGTCGCCCCTCTCACCGATCTCTTTCATGACCTTCTTCAGCCGTTCTTCGAACTCGCCCCGGTACTTCGAACCCGCGACCAGGGCGCCGAGGTCGAGGGTGTAGATCTGCTTGTCTTTCAACAACTCGGGGACCTCGTTGCCGGCGATGAGGCGGGCCAGGCCCTCCACCACCGCCGTCTTGCCCACACCCGGTTCACCCACCAGCACCGGGTTGTTCTTGGTGCGGCGGGAGAGAATCTGCATGACCCGTTCGATTTCCATCTTGCGGCCGACCACCGGGTCGAGCTTGTCTTCCTCCGCATAGCGGGTGAGGTTGCGCCCGAACTGATCGAGCACTTTGGAGGCCTTCTTGCCAGCGGGCGCGCCTGCGGGAGCCGTCGCCTTCTGGGAGCGTCTCCCCGGCCCCGAGAGCACGCGCATGACTTCTTGGCGAATGCGGTCGGCGTCGGCGTCGAGATCGCTCAGGATGCGGGCGGCCACCCCTTCGCTCTCGCGGACCAATCCGAGCAGTATGTGCTCGGTACCGATGTAGTTGTGGCCCAGGGAGAGGGCCTCGCGCAGGGCCAGCTCCAACACCTTCTTGGCCCGCGGCGTGAAGGGTATCTGCCCTTGGGTCTCGTGTTCGCCTTCGCCTACGATGCGCATGATCTCGCCGCGCACGTCTTCCAGGGACACCTCGAGAGCCGAGAGAACACGTGCAGCCACGCCGTCGCCCTCGCGCAAGAGCCCGAGCAGGAGGTGTTCGGTGCCGATGTAGTTGTGCTTGAGGTCTCGAGCCTCTTCTTGGGCCAGCACCACTACCTGCCGGGCCCGTTCTGTGAATCTCTCGAACATGTGCTGTCTCCTATATCACGGCGCACGTGCCGGCGAAGACATCGCGTATGACGGCGGCCCTTCGCTCATCGACCCCGGGGTCTTCAAGCCCCCCGTGCGCTGCTCGTATCTCGTTGATGACCAGATTGCCCGGTTGCAGCCGCCTCATAAGGGCGAAACCCTCCTTCGCCCCAAGCGCCGGCTGCAGGATACCCAGCTCTCCACCGACCTGAATGGCCGAGATAAGGCTCACGGCCTCGGCGGCGGTGATGGACCACGCTCTTTGCGCTACACCCAGGGCACGGCCCACATAGTCGCGCACTTTGACGGGATTCTCTCTGAAGAGGACCTTTCGCGCAGTCAGTTCCTTCTCGGCTATCTGCTTGGTGGCTTCACCGATGCGGGAGAGTATTCCTGCTTCATCTGTTCCCGAAGTGTGCCTGTTGAAAACCTGGAAGAGACCCCCTGAGGCTTCCCACAGCGGCACAATGCCGATGTCGTGGGAAGCGAGGCTCACGGCAACCGGACCCAAGCGGCCCGATACCATCAGAGCCGGCACCTGGACGGTCACGTGGGCTCTCAGCCCCGTGCCCGCTACCTCCGGATTGGCGGTGAGGTAACCACGCGCCTCATCGAACGCGTAGGTGAGCTCCGCCTCGAGGTAGTCGTCGATGGAATCGACAAGCGCCCACAACTCGGGCAACTTCTCGCCCGCACGCGAACCCAGGATGCGCACGTGTGCCGAACCGTTGACCTCCACCGATGCCTCACCGGAACCGAACACGAGGAGCGTGCGCCCCACCCCGCTCATGCGGGCGAATTCGGGCGTCATGAGACCTCGCTCGACCAGGAGTGCCCGCACTGTGAGTGAGAGCGAGTCGAGCGGATAGGCTTCCCACTCCGCACCGTCCTCGTGGCGGGTGAGGCAGTCGACCACCCGCAGCGAGAGGGCCTCGAGGTCGCCCTGGGCGGCCGTATGGGGGAACAAGCCCCCCGACTCGTTGCGCTGCAGGGCGAGGCCCGTTGCCGAGACAACCCCGCTCATCGTGTCGCCCTCGGAAGGTGCTCGCCCAACTCGGTGAGCCTGTCGCGAACGCTCGCCGCCTCTTCAAAACGCTCCGAGTCGACCAAATCAATGAGCATACGCCGCAGCCGCAGAATCTCCCGCCCCTCCGGGCCACTCCTGGCCGGCCGGTGCGGAACCTTGCCGCTGTGCCCAGGAGGCTGCTCCTCGGAAGGCGCCTCCCCAGGCTCGCCCGCGCTCGGCAGATACTCCGCAAAGACCTCGTAGCAGTGAGCGCAGCCGAGTAGGCCGGTCTCGCGAAAATCGGTGAAGGTAGTGCCGCAAGTGCCGCAGAAGCAATCGGACGCAGGGCCCAAAGGTGCACCTTGTGCCTCCTCGTCGAGCGCCCCTTCGCCAAGCAGGCGACCGATGAGGCCCGGCACGGAGAGCATCATGGCCGAACCGGCCAACCCCTCACCAAGCTCTTCGGCGCAGGATTGGCAGATGTGTGAGGTCTCAACCGTTCCGTTCTCCAGGCGGGCCACATGCACGGTAGCGGGAGCCGCACCACACGCTTCGCAGACTTGCGAGTCATCTTGTGCGGCACTGCCGGCACTCCACTCAGCCCCATCGGCGAACACTACGGCATCATCTCCTTCCCAACGCAAAACCCGCTGCCGCGGGCTTCGAAAACACTGCCAGATTCCGCGGGGAAACCGCGTTTCAAAGCCACACCCGGCCCCCTCTCTCTTACTGAATTAATTCTACCATAGGGGGTACCGGGAACAGCCCCCGGGAGCGGCCCGGCGGGCAGAGGTGCGACTCAGGAGCCACAAGGCCCGGCCCTGGCGCGAGCGTCAAGAACCCTCGGGACGAAGCTGCGGGAAGAGAATGACGTCGCGTATGGAGTCGAGGCCCAAGAACAGCATCACCAGCCGATCGATGCCTATACCCAGGCCGCCCGCCGGCGGCATGCCGTACTCAAGCGCACGCAAGAAGTCTTCATCGAGCGCGTGGGCCTCCTCGTCGCCTGCTTCCTTCTGGGCGGCTTGGGCCTCGAAGCGTTCTCTCTGGTCGACCGGGTCGTTCAGTTCCGAGAAGGCGTTGCCGACCTCCCGGCCGGCGATGATCGGCTGGAACCGTTCGACGAGCAGCGGATCATCGGGATGCTTCTTGGCCAAGGGGCTCAACTCCAACGGATGGTCGATCACGAAGGTGGGTTGCGTGAGATGCGGCCAGGCCAAGTGCTTGAGGGCCTTGTCGATCAGCTGTGAGAAGTCGTCTCCACGCTCCACCTCCACCCCCCGCTCCCGTAGAACCTTGAGCGCAGACATGGGGTCGGCCCTCACGGCGGAGAGCCCCAAACCCAGGTGCTCCTCGAGCAGGCCGTTCACGGTGAGGCGGGGCCAAGGCGGTTGGAGGTCGATATCGGTGCCACCCACCGTGATGACAGCGGTGCCCAGCACCTCGGTCGCGAGTGCAGCTATCATCTGCTCCACCAGCTCCATGATCTCGCGGTAGTCCACGTAGGCCCAGTAGAGCTCCATCATGGTGAACTCGGGGTTGTGCACCAAGGAGATGCCCTCGTTGCGAAAGTTCTTGCCGATTTCAAAGACCTTGTCGAAGCCGCCCACCAGCAGGCGCTTCAGGTAGAGCTCGGGTGCGATGCGAAGATACAGATCCACGCTGAGAGCATTGTGGTGGGTGACGAAGGGCCGGGCCAGCGCACCTCCCGGCAACGGTTGTAGAATGGGCGTCTCCACCTCCAAGAAGCCACGCTCCTCGAGGTAACGGCGCATGGCGGCGATGATGCGGCTCCTCATACGAAGCTGCTGAGCCACTTGGGGATTGGCGATGAGGTCGGCGTAGCGCTGGCGATAGCGTGTCTCGCGGTCTTGAAGACCGTGCCACTTCTCGGGCGGCGGCCGAAGCGACTTGGTGAGCAGGGTCCAACTCTCGACCAGCACGGAGAGTTCTCCCCGGCGGGTGCGGAACACCGGACCCTCCACCCCCACGATGTCGCCCAAGGCCACGCCCTTGACGGCCGCGAACGACTCCGCGCCCAACGTGTTCACATTGGCGTAGAGCTGCAGATCGTCGACCCCGTCACGGATGGTGAAGAAGCAGGCCTTGCCGTGCTCGCGCCTTGCAAGCACCCTTCCGGCCACCCGGCTGCGTGAGTTCTCGGCCTCTTCGCCTACCTCCAAACCACCATAGGCGTGTCTGATGTCGGCCACGGTGGTGCGAGGCCAGAACCGCCGCGCGTAGAGTTCCGCCTCGGGTGAGAGAGGGCCTGCAGCGGCATCTGCGGCCGGCTCGGGGACCTCGGCCATCAGTTCGCGCCTATGGTGAGTATCTCGAACTTGAGCGAGCCGACAGGGGCAGGCACGGTGACGACGTCGCCGACCTTGCCTTCGAGGAGCGCCTGGCCGATGGGAGACTCATTCGACACCCGGTTGTTGGTGGGATCGGCCTCCGCCGAGCCAACGATGCGATACCTGAGCACCTCGTCGTTCTCGAGGTCTTTCACCTCGACCACACTGCCCAACGACACCTGCTGGGTGGAGATATCGCTGGTCTTGACGACGCGTGCATTGGCCAGCTTCTCCTGGAGGGCCGAGATACGGTACTCCAGCATGGCCTGCTCGTTCTTGGCATCGTCGTACTCGGAGTTTTCGGAAATGTCACCGAAGTCGCGCGCGTGGCGAATGCGCTCGGCTACCTCTTCGCGCTTCGTGGTCGAGAGATACTCGATCTCATTCTGCAGCTTCTTGAGGCCTTCGGGTGTGAGAATGGTTTCCCTGGAAGACATCGGACCGTCCTTTAGCCCCCTGAATAAGGCAGGGCATTATAGGCAACCGCTCGACCCATGTCAAACACACGCAGCGGCGAAGGGCAAGAAGGACGCACAGAGTCTATGGCCGCACTATCCCTCGCCCACCGCTCCCAGGGACCGGAGGGCTTCATCGACCTCTGCCGAAGAACGCAGGCGCATGAGCTTCTCGATGTCCGCTCCCCTCACGCCGGCCCGCCGCAGATGCCAGGCCACGTGCTTGCGCATCCAGGGCACCGCCCTCCTCTCCCCCATGCTCTCGAGCGTGGCCTGGTAGAGCGCCCGTAGGTCTTCCACCAGCTCGGTGGGCGACGGGTCAAGCTCGTCATGGCCGTGCAGGATACGCCGTACCAGGAACGGATCACCCAAGACCCCGCGGGCCACCATTACCGCGGCCGCACCCGTTGCCTCTACCACCTGGGAGGCCGCCCGGAAGGAATCGATATCACCCGAAGCAAGGACGGGGATGGAGACCGCTTCCACCACCCGAGCCGTCACCTCGTGATCGGCCCGCCCGCGGTAGAACTGGGTGGCGGCCC
>Ga0334886_1001605_pt1 | contig 25799 bp, 23 predicted proteins | sample GraSluR1_MG_9_FD_207232 | JGI IMG/M metagenome (GOLD analysis project Ga0334886, IMG submission 207232) | Sludge microbial communities from methane-producing bioreactor in Wageningen University, Netherlands - Granular Sludge_27_06-R1 | ecosystem: Engineered > Bioreactor > Anaerobic >... | reverse complement strand
TTGCCGACGACCCCCATTTTCGCCAGCGCTGGCGCGCTGTCAAGCAAGCCAACAAGGCGGACCTCGCCGCCATCATTCGCGAGCACACCGGCGTCGACGTCGACCTGGCCAGCCAGTTCGACGTCATGGTCAAGCGGCTGCACGAATACAAGCGCCAACTGCTCAAGGCGCTGCACATTATCACGCTCTACAACCGCATCAAGGCCGACCCGACGCAGCAGATTGCGCCGCGCACCTTCATCTTCGGGGCCAAGGCCGCGCCCGGCTACTACATGGCGAAGCTCATCATCAAGCTGATCAACTCCATCGCCGAAGTCGTCAACCACGACCCGGACGTGCGCGAGCGCCTCAAGGTCGTCTTCCTGCCCAATTTCAACGTCTCGCTGGCCGAACAGATCTACCCCGCCGCCGATCTTTCCGAGCAGATCTCAATGGCGGGCAAGGAAGCTTCGGGCACGGGCAACATGAAGTTCGCCCTCAACGGGGCCATCACCCTGGGTACGCTGGACGGGGCCAACATCGAGATTCGCGACCTGGTCGGCGCGGAGAATTTCTTCCTCTTCGGCCTCACCGCGGACGAGGTGTTCGCCGCCAAGCAGGCCGGCTATGCGCCGCGGCGCTATGTGGAGGATAACGCCGAGCTAGCCGCGGCTATCGACCGCATCGCATCGGGCTTCTTCTCGCATGGCGACACCGAGATCTTCCGGCCCATCGTCGACAGCTTGCTCGACCGCGACGAGTTCATGCTCCTGGCCGACTACGCTGCCTATGTCGAAACCGCGGAGCAGGCCGCGGCCGCCTACCAAGATCGCGAAGCGTGGACGCGCATGTCGATCCTCAACTGCGCGCGCTGCGGTCACTTCTCGTCCGACCGCACGATGCGCCAATACTGCACGGAGATCTGGGGCGTCCGCCCTGTGGCGGTAGAGTAGGGCGGGCACAAGAAGCACAGACGCGGAGAACGCAAGAAACTGGCGCACATGACGCGAAACGACCAGAGCGCGATTCCTTGCTTCGTGAGATTCGGCTATTTTGTGGCGGAAAGCAAGCGTCGCGCCATCCACGCGCCGCGGTCTATGCTTCTTGTCCGCCGAAAACGGCGAGCAGTTCCTGTGCATGGCCCCGGCTGGCGCCGTCGCAACTGATCGTACGGCGAACATCGAACGTCACGATCCGCGCCTGGGCGTATTCCCGCCGAGTAAAATCCGTGTCGTGGTTCGAGATGATCACCGATACGCCACGGCTCGCCAGCTTTTCGGCCAGCCGCGCCAACTCCCGCTGCTCTTCGACGCCGAACTGCTGGGGGCTATAGCTTGTGAAGTTTGCCGTCGCCGACAGCGGCGCATAGGGCGGATCGCAATAGACCGCATCCCCCGGCTGCGCGCCCGCCATCGTCTCACCAAAGGCGGCGCAGACGAACTCCGCCCGGCGCGCCCGCTCGTGGAAATGCGCCATCTCGGCGGCGGGAAAGTAGGGCTTGCGGTAGCGGCCAAAGGGCACGTTGAAGCCGCCGCCGGCGTTGTAGCGGCACAGCCCGTTGTAACAGTGCCGGTTCAGATAGACGAACAGCGCCGCCTTTTCGCGCACATCCGCCATCTCGTTGAAGCGGGCGCGCAGATCGTAATACGCAGCGCTCGTGTTGTTTTCCGCTGTGAAGTACGAGCGGCAGTACTCGATGAAGCGCGGTCCTTCGTCCTGCAGATGGCGGTAGAGCGCGATCAGGTCCGGGTTGACGTCGGCCAGCAGATAGCGCGCATAATCCGTATTGGCGAACACGGCTCCCGACCCGACGAACGGCTCGATCAGCCGCCTGCCGGGGGGCAGCGCCGCCTTGATCTGTGCGAGGATGCGATACTTATTGCCCGCCCACTTCAGGAACGGGCGCACTGTTGGCGAAGGTCTGCTGCTCATCTGCCGGTCATGCCTAGCGTGTCCCTTTCCGGTACGCACACATCTTACACCAACTCCGGCGCGACCGCCCGGCTCCCCTCTACGCCGCGACTACGCTATCATACAGGCCAAACCAGCCGCCGATCCGCACGCCCGCTGAGGTTACGCCCATGACCAGCGCCGCCAATCCGCCCGTTGCCCTCGTGCCCAATCAGGGCTGGGACCCCCGCCTGCTGATCTGTCGCCATGATTTGGCCTACGCAGGTTTCACCCTACCTATGCACGTCTTCATCATCGTCACCGAGCGCTATGTCGTGCTCGTCGACACCCTGATCAACGCCTCCACAGCCGAGGCGCTACTCGACATCGCCCGCCCGCACCTGGCAGGCCGCCAACTGCTCGTCGCCAACACCCACGCCGATTCCGACCACGCCTGGGGCAACCAGTACTTCGACGGGCCGCACAGCCCCGCGCCCGCGCCCATCATCGGCACGCTCCGCTGCGCCGCACGCCTGCGCTCCGCCGCGGAGCAGACCGCCCTGGCCGAACTGCAGGCCGAGCAGCCCGCCGAATACGCAGGCGTGCGCCTCGTCCCGCCGTCCATCCTCTTCGACGACGCCCTCATCATCGACGGAGGCGACCTGACGCTCGAATTCTTCGCCACCCCCGGCCACACGCCCGACCACTGCTCCATCTGCATCCCAGAGATCGGCCTGCTTCTCGCCGGGGACGCGGCGGAGCAGCCTTTGCCGTTTGTAGGCGACGACGGGCTGAGCGATCTGCGCGCCTCGCTGGAACGACTCGCCGCGCTGGAGCCGCGTGCGGCCTTCTACTGTCACGCGCCCCTCGACGCCGGCCCGGACTTGATCCGCGCCAACCTCGCCTATTTCGACCGGATCGAGGCGCGTTGCCGCGCCGCGCTGGCCCGCGGCGCGCCCGCCCAACCCGTGGCAGACGCCGATCTCGAAGCGCTGGTCGACCTCCCCTTCGCCGCCGCGATCCCGCCCGGCGCCCATGTCGAGCGCGGCTTCTACCGCCCCGGCCACCACGCCGCCATCCGCGCCATGCTCGCGCACCTCGGCGGCGCGGCCTAGCAGTTCACCTGTTCGCCGCGGTAGTGTCATATTGACATTAACCCCCGAACCTCGTATACTTGCCCGTGTAGCGCCGGCATGCGCTTTGCCGCCCAGACAGCGGCCTGCGCTGATATGTCCCGGCCCGCCGGCAGCCGGTACCGAGAGAAACGAGAAAACTACCGTGCCTATTCACGCGTCGTCGGTTCAAGAAACGTATGAGCAGATGAAGAAACAGCTCGCCAACGTCGTACCCGACATCGAGCTGCGCATCAAGGCCGAGCTGGCCTACGAGATCAACCGCCTCAAGGTCGAGAAAAACGCCGTCATCCTCGGCCACAACTACATGGAGCCCGCCCTCTTCCACTCCGTACCCGACATCGTGGGCGACTCGCTCTACCTCAGCCGCATGGCCGCGCAGACAGACAAGGACATCATCGTCTTCTGCGGCGTCGAGTTCATGGCCGAAACCGCCAAGTTGCTCAACCCTGAAAAGATGGTCCTCATCCCTTCGCAGAAAGCTGGCTGCTCGCTCGCTGCCAGCATCACCGCCGAAGATGTGCGCCGCCTCAAAGCCCAGTACCCCGGCGTGCCCGTCGTCACCTACGTCAACACCTACGCCGATGTCAAAGCCGAATCCGACATCTGCTGTACCTCCGGCAATGCGGTCGAGGTGGTCAATTCCTTCGACTCGGATACGATCATCTTCCTGCCCGACGAGTACCTCGCCAAGAACGTCGCCCAAGAAACGGGCAAGCGCATCATCGTCCCCTCGCGCATGTCCAACATCGAGTTGGCAGAGGTCGGGGCCGACTTCGACATGATCGGCTGGCATGGCCGCTGTGAGGTGCACGAGCAGTTCACCGTGCAGGACGTAGCCGATGTGCGCGCCCAATTCCCGGATGTGGCGATCCTGGCCCACCCGGAATGCAGCCCCGAAGTTGTCGCCGCATCGGATTTTTCCGGCAGCACGACGGCCATGATCCGCTTCGTCGAGCAGACCGCCAAGCCGCACTACCTGCTGCTGACCGAGTGCAGCATGGGCGACAACGTGGCCGCGGCCAACCCGCACAAGGACATGCTGCGTCTGTGCAGCGTGCGCTGCCCGCACATGAACCAGATCACCCTGGAAGATACGCTCGAAGCGTTGCGCAAGGACCAGTACCAAGTACATGTGCCGGAGGAGATCCGCGTGCGCGCCGCCCAGGCCGTGCAGCGCATGATCGCCATCGGCTAAGCAGTTTGTTCGCCAAATGCAGCCTGTCATGCTGAGCGTAGCGAAGCATCTCGACCTCTGGTACACGAGATTCTTCAGCTCGCTAACGCTCGCTTCAGAATGACAGATGCTTGGCGAAAACGCCTAAACGCGGCGAACAGCAAACCGCAAACGCTCACCCCGCCTGCCGTGGAGTTCACAACTCTCCGGCAGGCTTCTTCGTTGCCCACACTCCTGTCAAAATGGTATAATCTCGCCGTCATCGGCAACGCGATCGAGCAGGGATGTTCCCGTCAGTCTCCCTTGCCAGCATTTACACATTTACAAGTAAGTCGCGCAGGAATCGCCGCACATCGCGCGCGTTTGCTGCCCCATCGCACGGAGACAGCGCCATGCTCGCCAACCCTGAAGCAATCGCCGCGACCCTCACCCGCCAGTTGGAAGCCGCCTGGAACGCCGGCGACGGCCACGCGTACGGCGCTTTCTTTACCGAGGACGCCGACTACATCACCGTCCTCGGCCACCTGATCCGCTCGCGCCAGTCCATCGCCGGCGCGCATCAGGGCATCTTCCACACGATCTACAAGGGCAGCACCGTGCGCCAGACTGTCGCCGACGCGCGCGCCCTCACCGGCGACGTCATCATCGCCCATGTCAACATTGTGCTCAACGTACCGTCCGGCTATATCGCCGGCGATCACAACGCGCTCCAGACCTTGATCATCATCAACCGGGATGGCGTCTGGCGCGTCTCTCATTTCCAAAACACGCTGATCGTCCCGCACTGATTGTCCCGTCCCGTTCGGAGCATCCCGCACGGAACACCCGCCGACATCTACGCCAATCAACACCGGAGCAACCTTCGCCATGGCCGAACACCCGCAAACCCACCCCGCGCTCCCCAAACCGGGCGCGTACCCCCGCGGGCCGGAACGTTCATCCGGCGCCCAATTCCGCCACAAGCTGTCGTCGAACGAGAACCCGCTTGGCGCATCACCCGTCGCCGTCGCCGCCATCCAGGCTGCGGCCGAAGGGCTGTGGGAATATCCGCCCTTCCTCGACGACGAACTGCGCAGCGCCCTCGCCGCACACCACGGACGCGGGCTGACGCCGGACAATTTCGTCACCGGCAACAGCGGCTGCGACGTGCTGAACCTGATCGCCCACGCCTTTCTCGCCCCCGGCGACGAAGCCGTGATCTGCCGCCCCACCTTCCCCATCTACGAGACGACGGCGCGCGCCGCCGGCGCAACCATCGTCCCTGTAGACCTGCCCGCAGACACCTTCCGCTATGACGTCGACGCCCTGCTCGCCGCGGTGACGCCCGCTACGCGGCTGCTCTACCTGTGCAGCCCCAATAACCCGACCGGCATCCTGCTCTCGGCGCAGCAGTGGTCCGCCATCCTCGCCGGCCTGCCCGAACGCGTGATCGTCGTGTTCGACGAGGTCTACTGCCACTTCATTACCGAAGCGGACCGGCCCGACCCGCTGGCGGACGTGGCGGACGGGGCCAATGTGCTGGTCGTACACAGCTTCTCGAAGGCGTATGGCTTGGCGGGGCTGCGTCTGGGCTACGCCGCGGGCAAGCCGGAGTTGGTCGCGCAGACGGCGGCGCTGCGCCTGCCCTTCCACCTCAACGCGCTCTGCTTCGCCGCCGGGCTGGCTGCGCTGAAGGACGATACGCATGTGGCGCGCACGGTCGAGGTGACGCTCGCCGGCCGCGACTGGCTGTACGGACAACTGCGCGAGCTGGGGTTGGAGGCGTGGCCCAGCCAGGCCAACTTCGTGCTCTTCCGCTGCCCGGCATCCGCGCCGGCGGCCGCATGGGCGGAAAAGCTGCAAGGCCACGGCATCCTCGTGCGCCCAGCCTTCGGCCTGCCCGACTGCCTGCGCGTCAGCGTCGGCCTGCCCGAAGCTAACCAGGCGTTCATGGACGCACTGGGGGCGCTGCTGGAATAGGCTAAAGGTCCACGGTCGAGGCACAAAAGAATCCCGGATCGCAACGCCGCCCTGTTGGCTCGCACGGTTCAAATCAATGAGGCCGCTGGCTATCGCGACGCGGCCTCATTGATTTCTTGTTGTCATAAGGCGTCACCCAGGGCACAGGGTTCTACCTCGCCTGGTACACAGCCACCTCGGCGGCGATGCGCTCGCCAAACTCATCCTCGGCTGTGTCCAGGTCATAGTTCATCTACAAACCCAGCCAGAACTGGGGCGACGTATTGAAGTAACGCGCCGGTCGCCGCCTCCCCTTTACTCCTCCCCGCCCGTCTGCCGGCTAGCGAGGGCCTTCGCCCCCAGCGCCGCCAGCGAGATCACCAGCGCCACCGCCGACATGATCAGCAGGAAGAGCGCCGAGTCCCAGCCGAGCGAGTATCCTTGCGCCAGCGGCAGAATCCCCGTGTTGGCGAGAACTGTCACCAGGATGATCGAGGCGGCGATGGCGATCACCACCGTGAGCACGGAGCGGACCTTCGTCCGCTGCGACGCGGGCGGGAAGTAGGCGTTGCCGGCGATGATGCGCAGCAGGTAGATCCACAGACAGAGCATAAGGATCGCCATCACGCTCGCCGGGTATTCGATCCAGCGCACGCCGAAGCCGTACAGCCCCGCGTTCAACATCAGCAAGTACGCCAGCAGGATGAAGCACTGGTTGCCTACCTTGTCCCGATAGGCCCGCTGCATCTCGTCTAGGCCGCGTCTATCCTGTTGCATTTTCGTCCTCCCAAAAGAGCTGGTCCAAGCTTTTATCTAGCACCTTACAGATGGCGATGCAGAGCTTGATCGAGGGGTTATAGTCCCCGTTCTCGATGGCGTTGATCGTCTGGCGCGTCACGCCCACCGCCTCCGCTACATCCTTTTGCGACATATCTTTTGCCGCCCGCGCCGCTTTCAGCCTCAGATTCTTTGCCATTGCGTCTCCTTGCGTATCTCACGGCTCATGTTTTGAGCATAGCACGGACACGACATACTGTCAACTATATCCGACATATTATCGGATATTTCTTCTTTTTAGTAAGCTGATTCGGACATTCAGCCCGGATGAAGATAGGGGCTTTCTCCTTTCTTGCAAACGGCTGCCATGCGCGTAAACGACAGGGCCAGAGTTTGTTTGGAAGCGCAACAAAATGCGCCGCGACACTCCGCGCCGCACGGCATTTCTATGCCGCCTCGCCGCCATGCGCTGTCCGGACGGACGCCCCGTCGTGCCCGCACCGGCCCGACGCGCCGATTTGTTTGGCGTCCCAACAAAAGGCGCGCGGCCCAACCCGCTCTTTCGCCGCCCGCATCAGGCGCGGTAAGATAAGCATCATCCGTGCGCCCTACAGCCAAACGCCACAGGCGGAAAGGCGGAATGCCCATGAACGAGCCACGCCAACCAAACGCGCTGCGCCTCACGCCCCCCATCCTGCGCACCGCGCTCCTTTTTACCGCCAGCCTGATCTGGCTCGGCTTTGGCGGCTATCTGTTTGCCGAAACCCGCAGCATCTTGCCGGGAATTCTAGCGCTATTGGGTTTGACCAGCGCCGTCATCTACGGGCTGGCGCTCATACCCGGCGGCAGCTACCTGGAAGCCGGGCCGGACGGGCTGGCGATCGGCGCCTCGTTTCGCAAGCGCTCGCTCGCCTGGGCCGATGTGGAGGAGTTCTCTGTGCGGCAGCTTGGCCGCAAGAAAAAGCTGGTGCGCTACCGGCTAGTCCCCCGCGCCGGAGAGACGCGCAGCCGCGAAGAGTTGTTGCCGGACACCTATGGGCTGGAGGCAGAGGACTTGGCGAACCAGCTCAACGACTTGCGCCGCTTCTACACGGCAAGCGATCAGATGCCGGCGCCTTGAACACGAGCGCGCCCAACCGCTCACCCCTGCGGGGCGATTTTGTTGGGCGCCCCAACGAAACGCCGCCGTCATACATGCTGCCTTATCGTCGTCGATTTGCGACGCTCCATTTGTTTGGGAACCAATCAAATTAACGGGTACTCCAGCCGGACGGCTGCGTATTGTCCGGTTGGAGTACCCGTATCGATAACGCCACGAAAAGCTACTACTCTAGCGCGATCTTCAAGACATAAGCATGCTCACAGGGCGGCTGCGCCGGCAATGTTACGTGCAACCCGTCCGCCTCACGCCGGTAGGGCAGCGCCCCTGGCGCCCCCAACATCTCGACTGCGGTCACGCGCTCCGGGCAGAGCGCCGCTCCCTGCGCCAGCGAGGCAATAACCGCTTCCTCGCCCGGCCAGGCCAGTGCGATGGCGTAGAGCGTGTGACTCTTGGCAGTGAAGCGGAAGTCCCGCCCGGTGAATGGGTTGCGCTCGGTGTCGGTGAACGAGCCTTCAGGCACAAGCGTCGGGCCTTCGCCGAAGGTGCGCCAGGGCCGCGTCGCGTAGATCGCCTCGCCGTTGATCGCCAGCCAGCGCCCGATGGCGAGCAGTATCTCCTGCTCCGGCTCCGGGATTACGCCGTCGGGCCGGGGGCCGACGTTGAGCAGAAGGACGCCATTCTTGCTCACCACGTCGACCAGGTCCTGGATTAGGTCGCCCGGCGCCTTGTACTGCTGGTCGTGCACATAGCCCCACGAGTTCTTCGACACGGACGTGTCATTTTGCCAGAGGAAGCGCGCTGCGCCGCTGAGCTGGCCGCGCTCGATGTCGTAGACCGCCGCCCCCGGCGGAAAGGCTTCGTTCTTGAAGTTGATCGCCGTGCCCGCCCCCCATTCGACGCCGCGGTTGTAATAGTGCGCGGCGAACTTCTGCAGGTACGGCGCGAAGACGATCTGCTCGATCCACCAGTCGAACCACACGAGCTGCGGCCGGTATTTATCGACCAGCTCGACGAGGCGCGCCAGCCAGTCGTCCAGGAAGCGGGCGTCGGGCCGGGGCTGCCAATCCAGACTGCGCCATTCGGGCGCGCGGTGCTGCGGGCCGGGCATGGCGGGACCGTAGAAGTCGCGGTAACGCGGGTCCTGTACGTCTGACGGAAAGGTCATGCCGCCGTTCATAAACCACCAATGCTCGGCACGGTGACTAGAGACGCCGAAGACCATCCCCTCCTGGCGAACGGCGTCGGCCAGCTCGCCGATAAGGTCGCGGCGCGGCCCCATCTTGGCCGCGCACCATTCGGAGAGCGCGGTGTCGTACATGGCATAGCCGTCGTGATGTTCGGCCACAGGCACGACGTAGCGCGCACCCGCCGCCTTGAAGAGCTTGGCCCATGCCACAGGGTCATAGCGCTCGGCCTTGAACTGCGGGATGAAGTCCTTGTAGCCGAACTCGGTATGGAGGCCATACGTTTCCAGGTGATGCTGGTACTCGCGGCTTCCCGGCAGATACATATTGCGCGGATACCATTCGTTGCCGAAGGCGGGCACGGCATAGACGCCCCAATGGATGAAGATGCCGAACTTGGCGTCTTGATACCAGTCGGGCACGCGATACTGCATGAGCGATTCCCAAGTAGGCAGAAACGGTCCTTGTGCGATGGTCACGGAAAACTCTCCTCTACATGAACAAGCCAATGAAAGTAAACGAACAAGTGCGTTGGGCAACGTGCGCGACGATCAGTACGAGCGAGGCAGACGCCGCCTTTCAGTCAAACGACAGACGCGAGCCGCACAGATTTTGAGGGGACATCCACATTTATTGTATCATGGCCGCGTTGACCCTGTTGGTTGCGCCCCTAACGTTCGCCCGCTCTGCACCTGACGCGACACGCAGGCTTTCGCAATTCCGGCCCAGACGCCGCAGAGGCGTCCTTGGCCGGGTGTTGAGCAACCCGCAATCGGACCTCCGCACATCCATCAGAAGGCGAGGGAAACGACAGGTATGCAATACCGTGTGTATGACCCGGAAAAAGACGTTGCAGCCGCCCATCGCATTTGGCGCGAGACGGGCTGGCTAGCAAGCGAGGAGCAAGAACGCGGTCAGGAACTCGTACTGCGCAGCGGGCGCACCCTGGTAGCCGACATCGATGGCGAGGCCGAATGCCTGACGCTCACCGTGCCGGGTGCAATGCGCTATCTCGACGCCGAAGTCCCCTTCGCCGCAGTGATGGCGGTGACGACCAGCCGCGTGGCGCGCAAACAGGGCATCGCCGGCCGGCTGACCGCCCAGGCCATCGCCCTCGATGTCGCCGACGGCGCGGCCGTCAGCGCGCTGGGCATCTTTGAGCAGGGCTTCTACAACCGGCTGGGTTTCGGCAACGGCAGCTACGAGCACTGGATTCGCTTCGACCCCGCCACGCTGCAGGTCTCCAGTCCGGCGCGCTCGCCCAAACGGCTGACCAGCGAGCACGCCCGCCAGATGTTCGACGCGCTGCAACGCCGCATCCGCGGTCACGGCGCCATCAACCTGCACTCGCCAAGCTATCTGGAATCCGAGTTGCTCTGGGATAAAAGCGACTTCGGTCTCGGTTATTTCGACGGCGAGGACGGCGCGCTCAGCCATTTCATATGGTTCAACGCCAAAGGCGAACATGGCCCCTACCGCGTCAACTACATAGCCTACGGCAATCGCGCGCAGTTCTTGGAGTTGATGGGCGTCATTAAGAGCTTCGGCGACCAGGTGCGCATGTTGCGCATGCGCGAGCCCGCCCACATCCAATTGCAAGACCTGCTGCACCACCCGTTCCGCAGCCGCATCGTCAGCCAGAAATCGGATTTTGCTACGGGCAACGACGCGACGGCCTACTGGCAGGTGCGCATCTGCGATTTGCAGACCTGTCTGGCGGCTACACACCTGCCGGGCGCGCCGCTGCGCTTCAACCTCGTCCTCAGCGACCCGATCACGCACTATCTCGACGCCGATGCTCCCTGGCAAGGCGTCGCCGGCGAGTACGTGATCACACTGGGGCCGGAGTCCGCCGCGCAGCCGGGGTCGAATGCAGGGCTGCCCACGCTGACCGCTTCAGCCGGCGCGTTTACTCGGCTGTGGCTGGGCGTGCGCCCGGCTAGCGGCCTAGCCATCACCGACAATCTGCGCGGCCCGGACGATCTGCTGGCCGCGCTCGATCGCACGCTGCGCCTGCCCGCCCCGCATCTGGAGTGGGACATCTAGGCATACAGCCCCCAAACACAAAGCGATCTGCACAGGGGGTGTGCACGCCCCCTGCGCAGATCGCTTTATTTAATGGCTAGCTTCTCACTGTTCTCGGTCTTGAGCCCGCTTGGCCCCGGTGTAGAGCAGGTGAAAGCCCCCCATCTGCACCACGTGATAGAGGTCGTTGTAGTTGAAATGCTTATGCAGCGTCAGTCCGCTCTGCTGGATGCCCGCGGCCAGGAACGACACGAGCACCCCGCCCGTCAACCGGGGCGCCGCCGGGCTGTATCGCCACTGGCGCACTTGCAGCGCCAGCAGGATGACCATCGACGCGGCGTAGTCGACGATGATGTAGAGAAAGTCGCCCAACCGCCAGGTAGCAACGCCGGCGATCACGAACTTGACCGCGGCAAAGGTCAACAACGCCCCGCGATACGGCCGTCGCAGCGCGGCGAAGGCGCCCGCCGCCAGCATGGCTGCGCTGGCAGCGCTGGTCGCCAGCCCCACGATCTTCCACAACCCGCCGCGCAGCCTGGGCGTGCGCTCCTCGGTCAAGGCGTGGACTATAGCCCCGGACAGCGCGGCGATCCCCGCGGCGACAAAGGCCATCACCCACAGCCGCCCGGACTTGTGCGCCCAGGCCGGGCCTTTGCGCAGCCGCGCCGCATAGGAGAAAGTCTGTGCGGCCAGCAGCAGGTCGGTCAACGTCGTCGCCGGCTCGGCCGGGACGAGGCTGCTTGGTAAGGACAAGAATAGCCGGCGGGTCATATGCTTCTCCGCTGCGAATATAGCGCCGACGAAAAGCTCACCAGAAGTGCGAATTGCGTCCGATTCTGCGTGCCGGCAAACCTGCCGGCGGCAGGCGAGGACCGCCCAAACCGCCGTCCGCATCTTTCCCTAATCATGCCCCAAGCCCCAACGCGTCGACAAACCCGCGATCGGCGTCCGCTATACCTGACGCCGCCCAGCGGGCTCACCCCGGATACGGTCCAGACGGCTGCGCACAGCCGCACGGAAGCTGCGGCGCGGTTCCGCCGGGGCTGCGCCGCGCAGGGCGATATAACGTTCCAGCCATCCCTCGTATAGCCCATGCGCCTGTCGCTCAGGGTCGGGCAGCCGGCGCAGTTCCTCCTCCAGCCACACATTGCAAGCCAGGGGCGGCGCGCCCGCATCCGTGTGTTGCGGGGCAGCCAGCACCTCTGCGGAGCCGACGGAAAAGCGTTCGTGCAGATCGTCTGCTAATTCATCTACCGTCAGGGGAAAGGCCGCGCTACAGCGCAACTCAACTTCAGAGGATGCCGCGCTCGCTCGCCATACAGCCGCCGCCAGGACCATCTCGCCGGCGGCGAACAAGCCATAGCGCAGCGACTCGGCGGCTGGCGCCTCGTCGCGCCCGTCAGGCTCAAGCGGAACCAGCCGGTAGGCGCGCCTGCTCATTCTGGCGGCGGCATGCGCAGTACCATCCAGCCAGGCAAGAATGGCTTCGGGAGCGGCATGCAGGCGGATGCGGGCGAATTCTTTAGTGATCATGATACGCAAGGGGAAACGGGCTGGGCAGGGAAGAGCGCGGTACAGACGTCGTGCACCCCAGGGCGCACAGGTTCTCCTGCCCCAAAATAGCACATATGTTCTAATTCATCAAGAGGGAGAAATTCGCGCACAGCCTAAATCGACGCCTACAGTCGTTTTCGCGGTAAAATGAAGGGTATGAAGCCGCCCAACGATGTACAAGATCTGCTCGATTTTCTCGTCGCCGGCATTCGCCGCAGCCTGGGCGACAACCTTTGCGGCGTCTATCTGCGCGGATCGCTGGCGTTGGGGGATTTCGTCCCGGCGACGAGCGACGTAGATGTGTTGGCGGCGACCGAGCGGCCCGTCAGCGAAGCTGAGTACGCGCGACTCGCCGCATTGCATGTAGCGGTCGACGCACTGCCCAACCCCTACGCCACCCGTTTGGAGATCGTCTACATCGACCGCGCGGCGCTGCGGCGCTTCCGGCCCGGTCTGCGCCACCCAACTCTGGGCCAGGGCGAGACATTGACCTGGAGCGAGCACTACGCCAACTGGATACTGGAGCGCTGGGCTGTGCGCGAATACGGCATCACCCTCCTTGGCCCGGACCCACGCACGCTGATCGACCCCGTATCGCATAGTGAACTGGTCGCCGCGGTGCGCGATCGCCTGGGCGACTGGGCGGAGTGGGCGCGCCAGGAGGATGACCCCGACTGGCTGCTGCCCAGGCGGCACAAGGCTTACGTGGTGGAGACCATGTGCCGCGCCGTCTATGCGCTTGCCTGCGGTGCGCTGGTCAGCAAACCCGCCGCGGTGACCTGGGCGCTGCGCACGCTGCCGGAGCCGTGGCGGTCCACGGTTGCACGTTCACAGACATGGCGCGAAGACGATACGGTCGATCTTTCCATCGTGCCGGAGGTGAGGCGTCTCGTGCTGTGGGCGGCGGCCTACACCCCTGACGATACACTAGGCTAGGTTCCCATAGTCATCTTCCGGGGGAGGTATAAGCCCACTCTGAGGCTAGCGAGGAGGGTGTGCGCAGCCCCCCTGCACAGGGACTCTAAGGATCGCCCCATTTCATCGCAATCATTGACCACCTAGAAGGAGTTGTAGCCATGAAGTCTATCGGCTTGCTCGGCGGCATGAGCTGGGAGAGCACGGAACTCTACTACCGCTTGATCAACCAGGGCATCAAGGCAAGGTTGGGCGGCCTGCACTCCGCGCACATCGCGCTGGTGAGCGTGGACTTCCAGGAGATCGAGGAGCTGCAACGCACTGGAGACTGGGATCAGGCCGGCGCTATGCTGGCCCATGCCGCCCGTCAGGTGCAAGCTGCGGGAGCGGACTTTCTCCTGCTCTGCACCAACACCATGCACAAGGTCGCCCCTCAGATCGAAGCGGCCATCGACATCCCCTTCCTCCACCTAGCCGACGCCACAGCGCAGCGCATCCGCGCCGAAGGCCTGCATACGGTCGGGCTGCTGGGGACCGCGTTCACGATGGAGCAGGACTTCTACCGGGGAAGGCTGGCGCATTACGGACTGGAGGTTCTGGTCCCGCCGGCGGAGGATCGGCGAATAGTTCACCGCGTCATCTACGAAGAACTGGTGCTGGGCGAGGTCAAGCCGGCGTCACGCGCCGAATACCTGCGCATCATCAACGACCTGACCGCGCGCGGCGCGCAGGGCGTCATCGAAGGCTGCACCGAGATCGGCATGCTCGTGCAGCAGGAGCACACGGCCACGCCCCTCTTCGACACGACCGCCATCCACGCCCAGGCTGCGGTGGATAAGGCGCTCGCCTAGCGCCTACCCTGCGCAGGGGGCCTACACTCCCCCATCTACAGGGGCTAATCGAATCGCCCGTTGTGGCGCGTACGATGACACGCGGACAATACAAGCGGACAAATGACGCATGCCGGATCTGACCGTCCGTATCCGTCAACGGTCGCTGGCAGTTCCGCCGAGGGAGTGTATACTGGCAGATAGACAGGACGGATCTCCGGTAGGGTAGGGACACTTGTCCGCGACGGTCGCAGTGTACACTGCGACCGTCGCCGCGTCTGCGCTATTCACCCGCCTTGCCCATTTGCTCTCTTGCCTGTTAGGATGACGCTTGCGCATCCGCCCGCGCAGTACTGCTTCATCAAGTCATGCCTGCCATCCCTCACCAATGCCGATGACGCACGAGACAACCGACAAAGACCGCGACGGCCTACCCAATACTTCTCTGCGAGAGATAGCCTGGTTGTTTCTAAAACTGGGCAGCATCGGCTTCGGCGGGCCGGCGGCGAATACAGCTCTGATGGAACAAGAGGTGGTGACCAAGCGCCGCTGGCTGACCCATGAGCACTTTCTCGATCTACTGGCTGCCGCCAATCTGATCCCCGGAGCCAATATCGTCGAGATGGCCGTACACGTCGGCTATGTGCGCGGCGGCTGGCGCGGCCTCATCGTCGCCGGCATCGCCTTTATCACGCCGGCCTTCCTGATCAGCCTGGGCCTAAGTTGGCTCTATGTGCGCTACGGAGCGCTGCCGCAGGGAGAGGCCCTGCTATACGGCATCGGCCCTGCCGTCCTGGCCGTCGTTTGGATTGCCTGTTATCGCCTGGGGCGGGCCGCGCTGCGCGATCGGCTGACCGTTATCATCGGCCTAGCCGCCTTGATTGCCGCGTTGGCGGGCGTCAATGCGGTCGTTGTACTGTTGGCAGCCGGCGCGGCCGGCATCCTGGTCTACGCGCCGCCTCGCCGGTTGCGCCCCCTCTTTGCCCTGGCGCCGCTCGGCCAGTCATTTCCCTTAACGGCAGTCCCTCTCGCCGGATGGATGGACGAACGGCTGGTGCAACTGGGGCTTTTCTTCCTCAAAGTGGGTGCGCTGCTCTTCGGCAGCGGCATGGTGCTCTTCGCCTTCATCCAAGAGGATGTTGTCGAGGGTTACGGCTGGCTGACCCAACAACAACTGGTAGACGCCATCGCCGTCGGCCAAATGACGCCCGGCCCGGTGCTCTCCTCCGCCACCTTCATCGGCTATCTGGTTGCCGGCGCGCCCGGTGCGCTAATCGCCACCTTCGCCGTCTTTCTTCCCTCGTTTCTGATCACTGCCTTCATCGGGCCGTGGATTCCGCGCCTGCGTCGTTCGCCCGTGCTGCGCGCCTTCCTGCGCGGCGTCAACGCCGCCGTCGTCGCCCTGATCGTGGCCGTGAGCGTAAGCCTGCTGCGCACCGCCGTCGTAGATGTCTGGACAGCAGCCCTGCTGGCGGCGGCGCTGGCGGCGATGCTGCGCTTCCGCATCGAAATCCTCTGGCTGGTAGGCGGCGGCGCCGCCTTCGGCCTGCTCCATTTTCTGATCACATCCGCCTGATCGAAGTCGCGGCCTAGCGCGCCTCCGGCTGCAGATGCCGCGCCAGAAACTCCTGCGTCAGCCGCGGCGCCGCCGGGTCGCTAAAATGGCCGTGCCCGCCGCCCGCGACCGTGTAAAACGTCACCGGTACGCCCGCCGCGCGCAGCGCCGCATCCAGCAACACGCTCTGATGATGCGGCACGAGCGGGTCCGCGTCCCCGTGGACGATCAGGAAGGGCGGTGCGTCTGCCGACACATACGTAACCGGGTTGGCGCGGGCAACCTTGTCCGGATTCTCCTGGATGGAGCCGCCGATCAGCAGCGATTCGGGCGAATCAGCCGGGTCGTGAAGCATGCCGTCCGGCGTGCGGTGCGCGTCCATCTGTAGGAAATCGGTCGGTCCGTAATAGTCGACCACGGCCTGCACGCGACTCGACACGTCCAAATTTTCGCCCGTCTCGAACTCATCCACATCGCCCGTCACGCCGAGCATGGCGGCTAGGTGCCCGCCGGCGGAAGGGCCCCAGGCGGCGAAGCGCTGCGGGTCCAGGCCGAACTCCTGTGCGTGGGCGCGCAGCCAGCGCACCGCAGCCTTACAGTCCTCGATCTGGGCGGGGAAGAGCGCGTGTTGGCTGAGCCAGTAATTGATCGAGGCCAGCGCATACCCCTGTGCCAAATACTCCAGCGGGAGCGGGTCCCTCTTATCGCCGATCTTGAACGCGCCGCCGTGAACCCAGACGATGAGCGGCAGGTTGCGGCCCTCCGGCGGCAGGTAGAGGTCGAGCTTCTGGCGCGCGTGCCCGCCGCTCACGTAGGGCAGATCGCGCCGCACGGTTGTTCCTTCCGGCATACGGGAAGGTGCGGAGTTAGAAGGCGTCATACGAACTAGGCCTTTCGTTGCATTCGGTGGAAAAATAGATGTTGCATGCTAGTCTTCGAGGAAGGTATAGACAGACAGCGGGAACCGCACATCAATCCAGGAGCCAAACACGATGGACATGCCGGAGTACCCGGATTATGCCGAACGAAATCGGGAAGCTTGGAACGAGGCGGCGCCGATCCACCGGCAACACTGGAAGATAGACCTGCGCCAAGCCGTACAGTCCGACTCGTTCTCGGTCCTCAGCGATATCGAACGGGAAGTCTTCGCCCAACTCTCGGTCCAGGACAAGACCGTCGCCCAGTTGTGCTGCAACAACGGACGCGAGCTCATCTCCGTGCTGAAGCTAGGCGCCAAGAGCGGAACCGGCTTCGACATCTCTGACGAAATGATCAAGGAAGCGACGCTCCTCGGCTCATTGTCGCATACGCACTGCGAATTTGTCAGAACGCACATCTACGATATCGGCGAGGCATACGCCGGTCGCTTCGACATCGCCTACATCACCATCGGCTCGCTGGGCTGGTTCCACGATCTGGACCGCTTCTTTGCCGTGGTCAACCGCATCCTGCGTCCGGGCGGGCATCTGTTTATCTACGAGATGCACCCAATTCTCGACATGCTGGCCCTGCCGGGAGAAAACGCCTACGACGCGGAGCAGGAGCTGCGCATTGTCTATTCCTACTTCAAGTCGGACCCGTTCGTAGAGACTAATGGGCTGGACTACGTGGGCAACACGCAGTACGAGGCCAAGCCGGCCTATTCATTTCCACACACCATCTCCGCAATTCTGACGGCGCTGCTCAACAGCGGGCTGGCTCTGCGCGGATTCACCGAACACAGCCACGACATCTCCGGCGCCTTTGCCTTTTTGGAGAAGTATCAAATGCTGCCTATGTCCTATACGCTGCTGGCGCAGAAATAGGGGCATTCCTGAGGAGCGCCTCACGTGACCACGCCCTATACTTGACACGCTGTGGACGGGCCTGTAAAATGCGCAGAGTTATTTAGCCGTCTAAGTATTTTCCTAATTTCTTGACGAAGAAAGTGATCATGCCCCCTCTATCACCTGACGAGTCTCCCGGCTTCCTGTTGGCACAGGTATGCCGGCTGCACCATACGCGGGCGCAGGCCATGCTAGAGGCGCTCGGCCTCTATCGCGGACAGCCGCCTGTGCTGCACTTCCTGCACGAGGAGGACGGCCTCACGCACAGCGCTTTGGCCGCCCGCCTAGACGTGACGCCCGCCACCGTCACCAAGATGCTGCAGCGCATGGAAAAAGCCGGCTGGGTGACGCGCCGTCCCGACGCCGTCGACCAACGCGTTTCACGCGCCTACCTGACCGACGCCGGCCGCGCCGTCCGTGCAGAGATGGACGCGACGCTGCGTCGCCTCGACGAAGAAGCCTTCGCCGGATTCACCGCGGAGGAACGCCTGCTCTTCCACCGCTTACTGCTGCAAACACGCGCCAATCTAGCCGCAGCAACCGGCGAAGACAAGTCGCAGCGCTGATCATGCCGAATGCCATGCACAACTGCCATCCTGAGCCGGCAAAGTAACTAGAGAGGAAACCTCGCGTGCGGGCAACCGTTAAGCTGTTCTCATTCCTCAAGCCCTACTGGGTATGGGCGACCCTCGCCCCTCTGCTCATGATGATCGAAGTGGCGATGGACCTCATGCAGCCGCGCCTGCTCGAACACATTATCGACGTGGGCATCGCCAACTCGGATCTGAACGTCATCCTCCAGACCGGCCTCTGGATGATCGGCGCGGCTTTCGTCGGCGTCGTCGGCGGCGTTGGCTGCACCTTCTTCGCCGTCCTCGCCTCCCAGAGCTTCGGCGCAGACCTGCGCAGCGCGCTCTATGGCCGGGTACAGATGCTCTCCTTCGCCAACATCGACGAACTGGAGACCGGCAAGCTGATCACGCGCCTCACCAACGACGTCACCCAGGTGCAGGATGTCGTTCTCATGCTGTTGCGCATCATGGTGCGCGCGCCCATGATGATGGCGGGCAGTCTGGTCATGGCCATCATCACCGCGCCGCAACTGGCGTGGCTCTTCGTCGTACTCATCCCGCTCGTCATTATCGGCCTGGTCCTCATTATCAGACGCGCCTTCCCCCTCTTCAGCCAAGTGCAGGCGCGCCTCGATGCGCTCAACACGGTGATGCAGGAAAGTCTAGCCGGCGTGCGCGTGGTCAAGGCCTTCGTGCGCGAGGCCCACGAAATTCTGCGCTTCGGCAAGACCAACGACAACCTGATGGACCAGAGCATCATTGCCGTACGCACCGTCGCCGTGACCATGCCCTTTATGATGATCGTCCTCGACAGCGGCGTTGTAGCCGTGCTCTGGCTGGGCGGCATCCAGGTCAGCGCCGGCGGCATGCAGGTCGGCCAAGTCATCGCCTTCATCAACTATCTGATGCAGACGCTCATGTCGCTGGTGATGGTGAGCATGTTGCTCATGCGCATCTCCCGCTCTGAAGCCTCTGCCGTGCGCATCCAAGAAGTTTTCGACAGTGAGCCGAAAGTGCGCAACAAGCGGGGCGCGCTGACGGACTTCGTTCCCCGCGGGCGCGTCGCCTTCGAGGATGTCAGCTTCAGCTACCGCGGCAACGGCGACGACCCGGTCCTCAGCCGCATCAGCTTTGTGGCCGAGCCGGGGCAGACCGTAGCTCTCTTAGGGGCTACCGGTTCCGGCAAGTCGAGCTTGGTCCACCTCATCCCGCGCTTCTACGACGTGACCGGAGGCAGCGTCACCATCGACGGCCGCGACGTGCGCGATATCGACGAGGCCGTCCTGCGTCGCCGGATCGGCACGGCGCTGCAAGAGTCCGTGCTCTTCTCCGGCACGATCCGCGACAACATCCGCTACGGCCGGCCCGACGCCAGCGACGAAGAGGTGATCGCCGCGGCCAAGATGGCCCAGGCCCACAACTTTATCGCCGCGCTGCCCGGCGGCTACGACGCCGAAGTCGGCCAGCGCGGCGTCAATCTCTCCGGCGGGCAGAAGCAGCGCATCGCCATCGCCCGCGCCCTGCTGATCCAGCCCTCGATCCTCATTCTGGACGACAGCACCAGCGCTGTCGATGTGGAAACGGAGGGCCGCATCCAAGCGGCGCTGGAGGCGGATAACGCGCAGCGCACGACGTTTGTCGTCGCCCAGCGCATCAGCACCGTGCTCGCCGCCGACAAGATCCTGGTGCTGGATGACGGCCGCATCGTCGCCCAGGGCGCGCATGCCGAATTGCTCGCCTCCAGCCCGATCTACCGCGAAATCTATGCCTCTCAAATGGACGACGGACAAATGCACGACGGAGTCGTAAGCCATGTCGCAGGCTAACCCGCGCAGCCGTCAAGACAAGCCCGCCGCCCCTCCTATAGGCCGCGGCCCGGGGCGCGGCCCAGGGCATGGCTACATGGGCCCAGTCGAGCGCGCCGAGGACGTGCGCGGCACGGTTCTCCGCCTTTGGACCTATCTGCGCCGGCAAAAATGGGCGCTGATCGCCGTGGTGTTCATGACTGTGGCGACGACAGCCACGCAACTGGCCGGGCCGTACCTTCTGGGCGTCGCCATCGACAGCTACATCCTCCCCGGCGACCTGCCCGGCCTGGCGCGCATCGCCCTGCTCATGCTCGTCATTTACTGGCTGCACGCCTTGCTCACCTGGCTCGTGATGTATGTCATGGCCGGCGCAGCCCAACGCATGTTGCGCGACCTGCGCAACGACCTCTTCACCAAGTTGCAGGCCCTCTCGCTGCGCTACTTCGACGCCCATGCCCACGGCGACCTGATGAGCCGCCTGACCAACGACATGGAAACCATCAACATGGTGCTGACCGACAGCGTGACCCGGCTGATCTCCGGCGTCATGATGCTGGCCGGCGTCGCCGCGGTCATGCTCTGGCTGAACCCCTACCTGGCCGCGGTCAGTATGATCACCATCCCCCTGATGATGGTGACCTTCACGCGTTGGGTAGGCAAACGCACGCGCAAAGGCTTCCGCGAGCAGCAGTCCTCGCTGGGTTCGCTCAACGGGCTGATCGAAGAAACCGTCACTGGGCAGCGCGTCGTCAAGGCCTATGTGCGCGAAGAGGCGACGCTGAACGAGTTCAACACGACCAACCGGCAACTGCGCCAAGCCGCCATCCGCGCCCAGATCTACGCAGGCCTGATGGGGCCAACCATGAACTTCATCAACAACAGCGGGCTGGCGATCGTGGCCGGCGCCGGCGGCTGGATGGCCATCAACGGGATGGCGACGGTCGGCGCTATCGCCAGTTTCATCAACTACACGCGCCAGTTTGGCCGCCCCCTCAACGAGATGGCCAACCTCTACAACCAGATCCAGGCCGCGGTGGCAGGCGCCGAACGCATCTTCGAGACCATCGACGAAGAGCCGGAGGTGTTTGACGCGCCCGATGCAGTGTCGCTGGACGACATGCGCGGCGACGTGCTGATGGAGGACGTCACTTTCTCCTATACCCAGGGCGTGCCCGTGCTCAAACACGTCAGCCTGCACGCCAAACCCGGCGAGATCGTCGCCCTGGTCGGGCCGACCGGCGCCGGCAAGACCACCATCGTCAACGTGCTGACGCGCTTCTACGACATCGACAGCGGCCGCATTCTCGTCGACGGCCGCGACATCCGTCATGTCAAGAAAGACGACCTGCGCCGCCAGTTGGGCATTGTGCTGCAAGACACCTTCCTCTTCTCCGGCTCGGTGATGGACAACATCCGCTACGGGCGATTGGACGCCGGCGACGAGGACGTGATCGCCGCGGCCAAGATGGCGAACGCCGATCAGTTCATCCATCGCCTGCCCAACGGTTACGACACGCACCTATCGGAACGCGCCGGCAACCTCAGCCAGGGCCAACGCCAGTTGCTCGCCATCGCCCGCGCCATCCTCGCCAACCCCAGCATTTTGATTCTGGACGAGGCGACAAGCAGCGTCGACACGCGCACGGAAAAGCAGATCCAAGAGGCCATGCTGCGGCTGATGCAGGGGCGCACGAGCTTCGTCATCGCGCACCGGCTGAGCACGATCCGCGATGCCGACCAGATCCTAGTCGTCAACAACGGGGAAATCATAGAGCGGGGCAAACACGCCGAGCTTCTGGCGCAACAGGGCTTCTACTACGACCTTTACACCAGCCAGTTCCGCGCCAACGGGCGCGCAGACGAAGGGGAGGTCGCCGGTCTGCGCCGGCCTGCCCAAACAGAATCGGCGCGCTAGCAGCAAGGCTGGCAGGCCGGAGAACGTTCTTTTGCCACGAATTGCACGAATTAAACCTGGATTATTTCGTGGTAATTCGTGCAATTCGTGCAATTCGTGGCGAATTCAAATTCCCGTCAGGTTGCGCATGGCGGCGTACGCCTGCACCGCGGGCATGTAGCACAGCGCCAGGATCACCACGCCCAGCACGCCGAAGATCGGCTGCAGCACGAATATGTAGCCCCAGAGCAAAAACTCCAGTGCGATCCACAAGATCAGGATAATGCCCAGCGCGGCCGCCGCGCTCCACGCCCAATGCACGCGGCGCGCAGGGTTCAGCGCCTGCAGCCGCGGCCAGTCCGGCAACGTCCACAGCCCGTAAACGGTCGCCAGCGGAACAATGCCGAACACGACCAGCAAGAACAGCCCCGGCAACAGGTAATCCGACACCGGCGTGTTCTCCAATAGGCTTAAGGGAAGCCCCATGCCCGCGCCGCTTGGATCCATCAACATGCCGTACGCGCCGGCAAACCCGCCCAGCGCCAGCAGCAGCAGACAGAACGCCAGCGTGATCAACGCCGCGGGTCGCTTCGATTGGCTCGCATCCACAGCACTTCCTCCTCCGCACACTCGATAGGAAAAACCGCGCAGCGCCTTTCCTGTCAGAAATCCGGCAGCCGGAACCTGCACATCCCTGTCGTCGTCATTGTGATAGCTTCCGGAACTTGGTCGAGCGCTGCGATCAGTATATCATCGCGTTACCCTCCTGTACCCGATCGGCCGAGTTTGTTTTTCCAACGCGCGCTATCACGCTATCGCTATCACGCTTTCGAAAGGAATCGCCGCCATGTTGCCGAAAAGCTTGTTCGTCACCGGACTAGCCGCCCTGTTAGTGCTCAGCGCCTGCACCTTCACCGTACAGCCCAAGATGGACGCTGCTCCGCCCGCCCCGGCGGAAGCCCCAGCGGCGCCGGCCTCGCCGGAGGAGATCCAGCCGGAGGAGATCCAGCCCAGTCTCCAGGCCGCCTTCATCCTGCCCGACGGCAACCGCTGCCTCTTCGCCGGAACCGGCGCCACCATGGCCTTCGACGGCAAGCGCGTCAACTACACCTGCGACGTGGCCCCCGAAGGCAAAATCGTCGCCATCCTGGATGACCCCGTACAGCCGGAAACCGGCCTCACCGAGTGGCAGGTCGAGGTCGCCGTCATCAGCCCCGGCAGCGAAGGTTTTACGCTCGACTCTTCCGAGGTCATTCAGTTCACCGCCTGGCAGATCGACCTTGCCGGCGACGTGACCTGCCTGCACGCCGGCTTCGGGGCTACCTTCGGCTTCGACGACGAGCGCGTCAACTACACCTGTGAACCGGCCACGGCGGGTGCAACCGGCCCGACTCACGGCGGCTTCCTTGTGCTCCTGGGGCAGCCGGCCAACGTGGGCGAGGGCGTCTGGCGCGCGCACCTGGCTGAGGCGGGCAGCGCCGACGACGGCTGGGAAATGCTGGACGACGCCCAGGTCGAAGTGGCGGCGATCAGCGGGCTCGACCCCCTCGCCGCCGCCAGTGAAGGGGACGGCGGCTCCCTGCTGGCGGGTACGTCCTGGCAGTGGATCAAGACCGAGTACGGCGATGACAGCGTAACCGAGGCGGCAGACCCTGCCCGCTATACCCTCACCTTCAACGAGGACGGATCACTCGCGGCGCTATTGGACTGTAACCGCGGCATGGGGAGCTACGCCGAAGATACCCCAATGCTGACATTCGGCCCGCTCGCCGGCACGCGCATGGCCTGCCCGAAAGACTCCCAGGCCGCCGAGTTCACGCAGAACCTAGAGTCCGTAGTGAGCTACGTAATCCAGGACGGCAACCTCTATCTGGCGCTCTTCGCCGACGCGGGGATCATGACCTTCGCCCCGCAAGACTAGCGCTTGGGGCAACCGTCAAGGGGTAAGAGCCTTTCAGCCTGCCGAGGAGAAAACGCACAATCTTTCTCCTCGGCAGCGCGTTTTTCGCGGCGCTGGTGTACACTGTACCCTGAGATCCCAGCCCTCTTAGGTCCTTGAGCCTGTTCCCATGCACGTCGTCCTCAACGCCCAACTTCTCAGCGACCAAGCCGGTTATCGCAGCGCGGGCATGAGCAACTACACCCGCAGCCTGCTCGCCGCGCTCGGTCCCCTCGCCGCCGGCGACCCGGCGTGGCGGCTCACCGCGCTCACGCATACGCCGGGCTTCGACGTCGCGGGCGTCGCGGCTCACGTCACGCATCGCCTCCTAGAGCGGCCCGCGGCGCGCATCGCTTGGGAGCAGATCGTCCTGCCGCAGCTCTTGCGCCAACTTGACGCGGACCTGGTCCACGGCCTGGTCAACGTCCTGCCCCTGGCGACCTCCGTCCCCGGCGTGGTGACGGTCCACGATCTCAGCTTTCTGCATTTCCGCCATCTCTTCCCCGCGACCAAGCGGCTCTACCTCAGCGCGCTGTGCCGGGCCAGCGTACGCAAGGCCGCCGCGGTCATCGCCGTTAGCCGGCAGACCGCCGGTGACGTGGTGCGCTGTTTCGGCGCAGCGCCGGACAAGGTCGCCGTCGCCTACAACGGCGTCGATGAGCGCTTCACGCCCGCGGACGCAGCCCACAGCGCCGCCTTCCGCGCCGCCAAGGGCTTGCCGGAGCGCTATTTCCTCTTTCTGAGCACGCTGGAACCGCGCAAAAACCTGGAGACGCTCCTGCACGCTTATGCGCGTTGGCGCGACCAGGCCGCGCCCACAGACCGGGACATCCGCCTCGTCATCGCCGGCGGCAAGGGCTGGTTCTACGACGCCGTCTTTGCCCAGACCGCAGCCCTCGGCTTGCAAGACGCCGTGACCTTCCCCGGCTACGTGCCGGACGAGGAACTGCCGGACTGGTACCGCTCCGCGCTGGGCTTCGTCTTGCCCAGCGTATTCGAGGGCTTCGGCCTGCCCGTACTGGAAGCGCTGGCCTGCGGCGCGCCGGTCCTGTGCAGCGACATCCCCAGCCTGCGCGAGGTAGCCGGCGAAGCCGCATTGCTGGCGCCCCCGCGCGAGGTCGACGCCTGGACTGCGGGTCTGGCGCTCCTGGCAAGCCAGCCGGAACTGCGCGCCGACCTGCGCCGCCGTGGGCCGGACCAAGCCGCACGCTTCACCTGGCGCGCAGCCGCTCACACCTCACTCGACGTTTATCGCCGCACCCTCGCCTAGCCCGCCGCAGAAGGCCAGTGCAAAAAGTAGAGCATAATCGCAATGAGCGCTATAATGAGTCCATAATCGGCAGCGCTAATTCTCGCCATCCCAGCCAAGCCCAAATCTATACGGGCTCATCCTCCCCAAACGCGAATTCGCAGCCATAACCGGCAATTTACTGCCTGTAGATAGCCTCTGTACGCCGTTCCTGCACCGGCTTCCACGGCCAAGGAGTATTCAATATGGATTACGGCAATCTGCTGAAACGAGCCTGGACCATCGTGTGGACGCACAAGTACTTGATAGCGTTGGGCGTTCTGGTTACGTTGGGTAACGGCGGATCTTCCTCGTCCGGCTTCCAATATCGCGCATCCGACCAAGATTTCCAGAACATGCCGGATTTTCTGCCGCAGCCGGATCTACTATCCCGACTCTCGTTCGGCATTGGC
>Ga0334886_1001599_pt1 | contig 25830 bp, 30 predicted proteins | sample GraSluR1_MG_9_FD_207232 | JGI IMG/M metagenome (GOLD analysis project Ga0334886, IMG submission 207232) | Sludge microbial communities from methane-producing bioreactor in Wageningen University, Netherlands - Granular Sludge_27_06-R1 | ecosystem: Engineered > Bioreactor > Anaerobic >... | reverse complement strand
TCCCTCCCTCAAGTGGTTTGGGAGGTGCAAGTAGCAACGTGGCAAACATATTAAAAAAAATGAATGAAATACTCCAATTATCTTTTGAAAATGAGAAAATGATTGAGATATCAGCAAAACTTGGTTCTGATATTCCTTTCTTTACAACCGGTTTTCCCTTTGCAATAATAAGCGGGAAGGGTGAAAAAGTTATTCCTCTTCATCAGCCACCGGAAAAATATATTGTTCTGGTTTTTCCTGAGGTGGGTATTGATACGTGCTGGGCATACCGAGAATGGGATATTGAACAGGAAAAGGATAAATTTCAAGATTTGCCTTCAGTGAAAGAATTTATAGATGACTTTTCTCCAAATCAGATAGAGAAATATATCTGGAATGACTTTGAAAAAATTATTTATAAACATTTGCCAGAATTTGGTAGCTACAAAGAAACATTAGAGCAAATGGGATGTTCTTCGGTATTCATGACAGGGAGTGGCTCAACGATCATAGGTATTGCACCAAATCAAGAAAAAGCTGTTGATATTGTCAAGGAACTGAAGCAAAAAGGAATTCATTCTCGATGGTCGACAACGATTTTAAAAGATGATAGTAACCCTAAAGTTGTTCTAGAGGGAGGGGAGAACCATGACTGATGCCATAATATTAGCAGGTGGAGATAGTAATCAAGAATTTTTAAAAAAATTTGGTGTGAATAACCGATCACTACTTGTCATTCATAATAAATTTATGATAGAGTATGTAATAGAAGCCCTCAAAGAGGTTTCCTCAATTAAACGAATCGTTGTGGTTGGACCCGTCAAAGAGCTGAAATCCAGGATAGGTAAATCAGTTGAAGAAGTTGTTCCTCCTGGAAGCGATCCTTTTGAAAGCACTTTAAAAGGTCTTGATTACCTCAAACCGGGAAACAAGGTATTGGTAATATCAAGTGATATTCCACTCATCAAAGGAGAGATGATAGAGGACTTCTTTCTCAGATGCAGCAAACAACCTGCTGATTTTTACTATCCGATTGTTCGGAAGGAAGTGTATCAAAAAAAGTTTGGCCAATCAAAAAGAACTTTTGCAAAGTTGACAGAAGGTTCTTTTGGTGGCGGAAATATGTTATTCATTGATCCCACTCTGGTTCAAAAAAAGAGAGAATTTATTTCTCAAGTGATCAGAAACCGCAAAAGTCCTTTTATGATTGCCAGAATATTAGGTTTAAATATCATTTTTAAATATATTTTCAAAAAACTATCAGTCAAAGATATTGAAGATCGAGTCGCAAAGATTTTAGAGATGAAAGGTTTAGCTATCATTACTCCTTATCCAGAGATCAAGTTTGATATCGATTCACCTGAGCACGTGGATATAGCAAGGAAATTTCTTAAAAAATAGTGGTTTAGGCCAAATCCTTTTTTGTTTAATATTCTTACCAACTATTTGAAATTACTGCTTTTTGGATTTACGCATCGATAAACCAAGCATTGTTTCTAATCCAATGATGTCTTTGAGAAAAACGAGGAGGTACAATTGCATTGAGTACAGAGAGCAATCAAGTTGATTTAGAATTAGAGGAAAAAGAGTTAGAAAAAGAAAAAGTGCCCGAAAAAGAAAAAACTAGGGCGGAATTGCAGTTTTCTTTAGGTGAATTAAAAATCAAATCCAATAACGAATTGGGAGATATTGCCCAAAAAATGGGTATTGTTGGTTATAGTCGAAAAAGGAAAAGTGAACTGATATTTGAAATATTGAAAAAGGCGACTGAATCGAAAGGTTATATCTTTAGTGAAGGAATTTTAGAAATAACTATAGAGGGATATGGTTTTCTCCGAACATCAGATGATTTTACTGTTAGTGAAAATGATGTTTACGTTTCACCATCTCAAATCAAACGTTTTGCCTTGAGTAGTGGTGATAAGGTTGCAGGACAGGTAAGACCACCAAAAGAAGGGGAAAGATATTATGCCTTGCTTCGAATCGAAGCTATTAACGATGAGGATCCAGAGCAAGCCAAAAAAAGACCGCTTTTTGAAAACTTAACTCCAATTTTTCCTGATCTTCAATTTGTATTGGAAACCAAGCCGAATGAAATTTCTACTCGGATCATCGATCTTTTTTCGCCTATTGGTGTTGGACAGCGAGGCCTTATTGTTGCGCCACCAAAAGCCGGAAAAACCGTTTTATTAGAAAAAATAGCGAATGGAATTACTACCAATTACCCCAACGTGGTCCTGATAGTATTGTTAATTGATGAACGTCCCGAAGAAGTTACCCAAATGGAACGCTCGGTAAAAGGTTTTGTTATTGCTTCAACCTTTGATCAAAAACCAGAAAATCATATACGAGTAGCAGAGCTAACTCTGGAGCGTGCGAAAAGGTTGGTAGAAGAAGGGAAGGACGTTGTCATTTTACTGGATAGCATTACCCGGTTAGCACGAACCAATAACTTAGTCGTTCCTAATACCGGAAAAACTCTTTCGGGAGGAATTGACTCCTCCGCTCTCCATTGGCCAAAAAGATTTTTCGGAGCTGCTCGGAATATCGAAGAAGGTGGAAGTTTGACTATTTTAGCAACTGCGTTGGTCGAAACCGGATCCCGTATGGATGAAGTTATTTATGAAGAGTTTAAGGGAACTGGGAACATGGAGCTTCATCTTAGCCGAGCTTTATCGGAAAGTCGAATATTTCCGGCTATTGATATCCATCGATCGGGTACGCGAAAAGAAGAGTTGCTAATTAAGCAAAATGATTTAGAAAGAATTTGGATGCTGAGAAAGCTATTAGCGAGTGTTGACCAGCAAGAAGGAGCTCAAATGGTTATCGACCGCATGAAAAATACCAAGTCAAATCGAGAGTTTTTGAAAATGATTGATCATGTATTGAAAAACTCCCGTTAACTTTGACACTTAAAATTAGTATGTGATATAATACCCAGCGCTTTTCAAATCATTTTTGTTCGTACTGCAATTCGTTATGTATTAAAAGTATTAGTGAATAATATTCTTTAAAAAAATGTTGATACCTAAATACTTAAAGCAGAATTGGGTGAGGTGATAACAATGAAAAAAGGTATACATCCAGATTACAAAGAAACGCGAGTAATTTGTGCTTGTGGAAATAGTTTTGTAACTCGTTCCACAAAAGTTCCAGAAATACGAGTGGAAATCTGCGCTAGCTGTCACCCGTTCTTTACTGGACAACAAAAATTAATTGATACTGCTGGTCGAGTTGAGAAATTCCGGGCAAAATACGGCGACAATTTTTAGTTGCAGTTTCGAAAAGAATTTAAAAAAGGGTAGTGTGTATAATTTACATGCTCCCTTTTTTTATTGGAATAAAAAAGTATAGCTAATGAAAGACAATGAAAGTTGATCTCCTTAAACGTTAATTGCTGTTTATACCCATCGTGACGTAGGATAAAAAGGAAATATTTTCCCTCTTGCCCTGTTCTATTTCTAATGTGGAAAAAGGGAAAAATAGAAAGCGCTTTAAACAGGCTGGAAATTCTTTACTGATTTTAATTTCTCTTTCATCGTGGGAAAATGTTGGAATGGGAATGAAAGTCATATCCATCAATATATGCTCGTTATTCATTATTGTTTTAAAAAAGGAATAGAGCTATGAATGTAAGGCTCATAAGTTCAACCCCGAATCCAGAACTGACCATCGCGAGAGCTGCAAGACTCTGCTATCGAAGCGGTTATGATGAAGATATGACGATAGAGAAAGCTCAAAAATTGATACGTGAAATCGTTGCCCGTGGTCACGAGTCGGTTTTAGAGCACGCTTCCTTTACCTTCCTAATTGAAGGAATTTCAAGAGCTGCTTCACATCAATTGGTTCGCCATCGTTTAGCATCCTATTCACAACAAAGTCAACGATATATAAATTTTAAAAATCCCGAATTTATCGTTCCGCTTTCAATTAAGGAAAATAAAACTTTAATGAATTATTTTTTGGAGCAAAACAGAAAAAGTTCTGATATATATCAAGAGATGATTAAGATGGGAATACCGGAAGAAGATGCTCGTTATATCTTACCTCAGGCTGTTGCCAGTAAGATTGTATTAACAGCTAATGCACGTGAATATCTCCATATTTTAAAACTTCGGCTTTGTACTCGGGCTCAGTGGGAAATAAGAAGTGTTGCTATGGAGATATTAAAAATTTTGAAAGAATTGGCACCAACTGTTTTTGAAAATGCCGGTCCGCCGTGTGCAACCGGAATCTGCCCCGAAGGGGATAAAGGATGTGGACATCCGTGGAACAAAAAATAAAACCAGAAAAATGTGAAAAGCATAATGTGGGAGGGCAAGCAATAATAGAGGGGGTTATGATGAGAAGCCCCTGGAAAATTTCAATAGCAGTCAGGAAACCCAATGGCACAATAGTTACTGATATTAAAGAGAAACCGATTTTATCAAAAACAAATAAATTTTTTGCTTTACCAATTGTTCGCGGAGTTGTCAATATGGTTGATTCACTCATCATTGGATTGAAAGCTTTATCTCTGTCAGCAACCTTGGCTATGGATGAAGAAGAGGAAAAGCTATCGGCTTTTGATCTCAGTATTGCCATGCTGCTTGCTTTTGGTTTGTTTGTAGGATTGTTTATCGCACTTCCGACTTTTCTGACATCTCGTATTGACCGCTATATTCATTCGACAATTCTTTACAATATTGTCGAAGGGTTGATCCGGGTTACTATTTTTTTATTATATCTATATATTATTTCTCGAATGAAAGATATTAAAAGAATTTTTGAATACCATGGAGCAGAACACAAAACAATATTTGCTTTCGAAAATGGTCAAGAACTAACATTAGAAAATATTCGAAAATATACCACCCATCATCCCCGTTGTGGGACCAATTGGCTTATGATTGTTATGATTATAAGCATTTTTATTTTTTCCTTTTTAGGCCGTCCAGGAATAATAACCAGAATCATTAGCCGGGTTGCTCTCATTCCTATAGTTGCAGGCTTAGCTTATGAAGCAATTCGCCTTTTGTCTAAATATCAAGATCGTGGTTTGGCGAATATATTAGCCTATCCTGGTTTGCTCCTTCAAAGAATTACCACCCAAGAACCGGACGATTCACAGTTAGAAGTCGCTGTTGCAGCTTTAAAAGGAAGTCTTAAAGAGGAGTGTTAGTATGTGGCAAAATAAAGCTGAGGAGATAAACAACCGATATCTTGAGCTCACTCATCTACTGTCAGATCCAAAAATTACTCAAGATTTACAACGTTATCGTCAGCTCACCAAAGCTATTTCCGGAATTGAAGAAACTGCCAAAAAGTATCAGGAATATCTAGCAGCCCAGAAGAATTTAGAAGAAGATAGAAATTTTCTTAAAACTGAGCAGGATTCCGATTTACGTGAGCTGTTAGAAGAGGAAATAATGGGTCTAGAAAAAAAAATTATGGTACTGGAGGAAGAGATTAAATATTTACTCATTCCCCGTGACCCAAATGATGAAAGAAATACTCTCGTAGAAATACGAGCTGGAACCGGAGGAGAGGAAGCAGCCCTATTTGTTTCCAACCTTTTTAGAATGTACTCCCGCTTTGCTGAAAGTCAGGGATGGAAGTGCGAAGTAATGAGCACCAACCCGACCGAACTTGGTGGTTTCAAGGAAATTATCTTTGCCGTAGAAGGTGATAGTGCTTATAGCAAATTCAAATATGAGAGTGGAGTTCATCGAGTTCAAAGAGTTCCAATCACCGAAGCCGGCGGGAGAATACACACTTCAACTGTAACTGTAGCGGTTCTCCCTGAAGCTGAAGATGTCGACATCGATATCAATCCGGAAGAATTACGCATTGATGTATATCGTTCATCTGGTCATGGTGGTCAAAGCGTTAATACAACCGATTCAGCAGTGAGGATAACTCATCTTCCTACCGGCATGATGGTTACTTGCCAGGATGAAAAATCACAGCATAAAAATAAAGCCAAAGCGCTGAGAATTCTTCGTTCAAGACTTTTAGAAATTGAACAGCAAAAACAAAAAGACGAAATCGATCGCGATCGAAGGTCACAAATCGGGAGCGGAGAAAGAAGTGAAAGAATTCGTACCTACAATTATCCTCAAAATAGAGTAACCGACCATCGAATCAATTTAACTCTTTATAAGCTGGATCTGATCTTGGAAGGTGATCTTAACGAGGTTATTGAATCCCTGGCTGCTGAAGAAAGAATGAGAATGTTAGAGAAAGTGGGATAAATCATGTCAAAAGTGAGAGACATTTGGAGTCACCTGGTTCTCACTTTACGTGAACATAATCTTCCAGGATCCACTCGCGAAGCTCGTTTTTTACTGGCCGGGGTTCTTTCTGTTTCACCTTCTCACATTTACCTCTATTGGGATCAGGATTTATCTGTTGAAAAGACTGAGCAACTCAATACCATGGTAGAAGAACGCCTCAAGGGAGTTCCTCTACAATACATACTGAAAGAATGGGAGTTTTTTTCCCTTCATTTTTGTATGGAAAAAGGAGTTTTTATACCGAGGTTGGATACTGAATCATGGTTGGAGGAGGCGATTCTTTCCATAAGGTCTCGATTTGATACCCAACCTGTTGTAGTTTGTGACCTTTGTTGTGGTTCGGGAGTGATCGGTCTTACCATTGCTTATTGGTTGACTGAAACAAGAGTTGTAGCAATCGATCGATCGGAATTAGCTTGTTTTTTAACCAGAAAAAATGCCTATAAACTGGGTTTAGAAGAACGAGTATCAATATGGCGGTCGGATTTATTCAATGATATCCAAACTATTGATGAATTGCAATTTGATTTTATCCTATCAAATCCTCCTTACGTGAAGGAAAAAGAGTGGAATTCCTTAGCTTCTGAGATACGTCTTTACGAACCAAAGGATGCGTTGGTTTCAGGTCCAGATGGATTGGATCTTATCAAACGTATCTTATATGAATCACCCCCTTATTTGAAAAGACAGGGCTGCCTTTATATCGAACATGATCCTTCCCAGGTAGAGGAAATTGAAAACATCTCCATAGATACTCAATTTATTAAGGAGAAAGTCATTTTTGATTATCAGAAAAGACCACGGGCTACGGTTTTTATCCGAAAGTGAAAAGAGAAAGCTTGCACTTTTTCTTGGAGCTCGATGAGGAGGAAAATAACGAATTAAAAATCAATCTCCCCCCCTTAGCAAAGAATGTTAAAAGGAGGGGAATTTTTTTAAATATTCCGTCTCACCTTAATCCTCTCCCACTAGGGGAGAGAAAAAAGAAAATAATTAATATTTCCATCTCTCTTGATGAGAAAAAGAGGAATGAGGGTGAAAAAGAGATTACATGATATTTTTAACTTATAAATACTGATGGGGTAGACAAAATAGTAGGAATAATAGTATTCTTTTCAAAGGAGGTTCCATTAAACGATGAAAATAGCATTAGGTTGCGACCATGGTGGTTATGAACTTAAGGAAGATTTGAAGAATTATTTAGAAGAACAAGGCCATGAAGTTGTTGATTATGGGACCAATAGCCCTGAGATGGTTGATTATCCTGATATTGTATTTCCCCTGGCTAAAGACGTGGCCAATGGCAAATGTGAAAAAGGAATTATCTGTTGTGGGACAGGAGTCGGTGTCTCAATAGCTGCGAATAAAGTTTATGGAATTCGAGCAGCTAACTGTCATGATACTTTTTCAGCGAGAGCTTCGAGGGAACATAATGATGCCAATATTCTTACCCTCGGAGGCAGAGTAATTGGAAAAGGCTTAGCACAAGAAATTGTTCAAGTATGGTTAAAATCAGAATTTATCGAAGGAAGACATCTGAGGCGCATTAATAAAATCTCAGACTACGAAAAGCAATGAACTCTCGACCGGATTGGGATGAATATTTTATGGCAATCGCCGAGTTGGTTAGTACTCGGTCGACCTGTTTAAGAAGAAAAGTTGGAGCCGTTCTGGTTCTCGATAGAAGGATTCTAGCGACTGGTTATAATGGAGCTCCCAGTGGTTTGGCACATTGCACCCCGGAGACCTGTTTGCGAGGTAAAAGGCAAATTCCTTCAGGGAGTCAGCAGGAACTCTGTCGTGGATTACATGCTGAGCAAAATGTTATAATACAAGCAGCCCTTCATGGGGTCAGTACCAGAAAATCAATTCTATATTGTACTCACAAACCTTGTTCGCTTTGTGCTAAAATGATAATCAATGCTGGGATTTCGAGGATTGTCTATCAAAATCCCTATCCCGATCCATTGGGAGATGAATTGATAAGCGAGGCTGGTTTAGAAGTTTGTATATTTAAAGGTGGGTGCGAATCGTGACATTTCTTCATTTAATCGTGGCAAGTTTAGGAGCTTTTTTCCTTTCTTTTTTCTTTACGCCATTGATTATGAAGTTTTGCCAAAAAAAGAACCTTCTTGATCAACCAGATGGAAACCGTAAAATTCACAATACGCCGAAATCTCGCTTAGGGGGAGTGGCGGTTGCAGGTTCCTTCTTTATTTCTCTTCTCCTATTCCGTTCTTTTCTACCGTACCCAATGTCTTTTTGGTATATATTAGGATTAGCATTAATTTTTCTAACCGGGTTTTTTGATGATATTTTTAATTTACCACCCTGGAGCAAGATAGTTGGTCTTGGGATAGGTACTCTTATTCTTATTTTTGATGGAGTAATTATAGAGTTTATTACTCTACCATGGAATGTTCTTTGGTACATTGGGATTTGGGGAATTCCCTTTACTTTCTTCTGGATTTTAGGGATTACAAATTCCTTAAATCTTATCGATGGAATGGATGGTTTATCCAGTGGAATTGCCGCAATTGCTGCCTGTACTTTAGGGATCATTGCTCTACAACACGGTAGATGGGAATCAGCTCTTATTTCTTTTTTACTTATGGGTTCTGCAATTGGATTTCTTCCTTATAATTTTCCTCCAGCTAAAATATTTATTGGTGATGGAGGAGCGCTCTTTTTTGGAGGAGTTTTAGCGACGGTATCGGTGGAAGGAGCTCTTAAAAGTGCAACAACTTTTACTTTAGCTGTTCCTATCCTTATTCTGGGGATTCCAATTCTCGATACATTTTTTGCCATTGTTCGTAGGAAAAAGAATAAACTACCGATTACCAGGCCGGATCGTGGTCATCTTCATCACCGGTTATTAGAAAAGGGTTTAACCCAACGAGAAGTTATTTTACTTGTATATTTAATTAGTGCCAGCCTCAGCGTCCTGGCCATTTTAATTGACCGCTTCTTAGCGAATAGCACCTATTCTCTCCTGCTCACCTTAACATTATTCTATGTCTCTTGGAAATGGGGAAAACATTTAGGTGTAACGGAGCTTTCATGTGGGACTCAAAGAACAGAAAAAGTTTAAAATTGCATTCATTGCAGGAACCCGCCCTGAAATAATAAAAACCGCACCGGTTTATCTTGCCCTTGCTCATCACCAAGATTTTGAACCGGTTTTTATTAATACCGGACAACACCAGGAAATGTCTCATATGTTTTTAAGCTTATTCAATATTATTCCTGATTATGACCTTAATATTATGAAACACGGGCAATCACTCAGCTTTTTAACTGCATCTATTCTTCAGGAATTAGAAACTGTTCTTCAAAGTGAAAATCCCAATTGGATTTTGGTTCAAGGTGATACGACATCGGCGTTCTGTGGTGCCTTATCGGCTTTTTATCAAAAAATTCCTGTTGGTCATATCGAAGCTGGGCTTCGTACTGGGGATATCTACAGTCCCTTTCCCGAAGAAATGAACCGAATTCTTGTTGGTCGTATGAGTGCTTTTCATTTTGCTCCAACCCATAAAGCTAAAGATAACCTGCTCAAGGAAGGGATCCCCCCACATAAGATAGTGGTTACTGGGAATACCGTTGTTGATGCGCTTCATTGGATTCAATCTCAAGATAAATGCCTTACACCTTCAGAAATAAATCGTTTTTTGCTCTCAAATCCGGACCAGAGGTTGGTTCTAATTACCGCTCATCGGAGAGAAAATTGGGAAGGTGGAATTGCGAATATTGCAGAAGCGATATCTCGATTAGCTAATTGTTTTCCAGAAATCATATTCGTTTTTTCGGTTCATCCGAATCCGGTAGTCAGGGACCAGATTTACGCAATTCTATCCAACAAGACAAACGTCTTTCTCCATGATCCACTTGACTATATTGATTTTATAAAAGTGTTGAGTCGGAGCGAATTAGCGATTAGCGATTCAGGAGGAGTACAGGAAGAAGCACCATCTTTGGGGATTCCGGTTATTATCACCCGGACAGCAACCGAAAGACCTGAGATTCTCGGAACTGGATTGGGATATTTAGCCGGAACGGATCAAGAAGCTATTATTCAAATAGCTACTGAATTGCTCACACAAAAAAAGAAAAAAGAAGCTAAAAATATCTTTGGAGACGGTTTTTCTTCTCAAAGAATTGTTCAAGCCCTTCTTTTTTCCCTGAGTAGGTCAAAAACGAAACCGGATGATTATTATTGTTGATTAGGAATATCTACCAGTTTTTCCCGCTAATTCTGCTGCTCGTAACCGAGCTAATGAGCGTTTAAGAGCAGCTTCAGCTCGAATAAAATCTGTTCCTGGAGTTTTATCTTTAATTCGTTGCTGGGCACGAGTGGCTGCCTCTTGGGCTCGGGCGATATCAATGGTATCAGCGCTTTCAGCACTATCGGTAATAATAGTAACTTGATAAGGGGTAATTTCTGCTGCACCACCACTTATAGCAACATATTTTTTCTGGTCATCTTGGGTTGTATACTTCAAAACACCAGTAAGAAGCTCTACTAAAAATGGAGCGTGACCAGGAAGAATCCCTCTTAATCCGTCAGGACATTCGAGAGTAATCGAATAAACTTCGGGGAAAATAGAAGTTCGCTCTGGTGTTACAATATGGAGCTCCATTTTTTTCATTCTTTTTTCAGCTCCTTCACTCGTGCTTCAACTTGTTCGATGGCGCCGGTCATATAAAATGCTTGTTCAGGCCAATCATCACATTGACCTTCGACAATATTTTGAACACCAACTAAGGTCTTTTCTAAGGGGACAAATTCTCCAGGAATACCGGTATAGTTTTCGGCTGCAAAAAATGGCTGAGTAAAAAATCGTTGCAGTTTTCGAGCACGATTGACAATCTTTTTATCTTCGTCAGAAAGCTCATCGATTCCTAAAATAGCTATGATATCCTGTAGCTCAAGATAATGAGCGATAATTTTTCTTGTTTCCTGTGCCAACTTCCAATGAGTGTCTCCAATAATCAAAGGATCGAGAGCTCTTGATGTTGATTGGACTGGGTCAACGGCTGGATAAAAGCCTTGTTCAAATATTTTCCTGGAAAGAACGGTAATGGAGTCAAGGTGGGAAAAGGTGGTGGCTGGAGCTGGATCAGTCAAGTCATCAGCCGGAACATAAACCGCTTGAACTGAGGTTATTGATCCATTAATGGTTGAAGCAATTCGTTCTTCAACCATTCCCACTTCTTCTGCCAATGTAGGTTGGTATCCCACAGCTGAAGGTAACCGTCCCATAAGAGCAGATACTTCTGATCCTGCCTGAACATAACGAAATATGTTATCGATGAATAGCAACACGTCTTGAGAAAGTACATCTCGAAAGTACTCTGCCATAGTAAGAGCAGTGAGAGCGACCCGAAAACGAGCTCCAGGTGGTTCGTTCATTTGGCCAAAAACCAAGACCGTGTGACTAAGCACCCCGCTTTTTTGCATTTGAAGGTAAAGCTCATTCCCTTCTCGAACTCTTTCTCCCACACCGGCAAAAACCGATACCCCACGATGTGCTGTAGCCGTCCGATGAATAAGCTCCATAATTAAAACTGTCTTACCAACGCCGGCGCCTCCAAATAAACCAGTTTTGCCTCCGGTGATATAAGGACAGAGCAGATCAATGATTTTTATTCCTGTTTCAAAGACTTGAGTTGATCCTGATCTTTCCGTCAGAGGCGGAGCTGAACGATGGATAGGCATTTTTTGTTTCGCTTTAACTGGTGGTTTCCCATCCGAAGGTTCTCCTAAAACATTGAACATTCTGCCCAAAGTTTCTTTACCAACGGGAACTTGGATAGGATTTTCGGTGTCTATAACTGTAACCCCTCTTTGGAGGCCACTGGTATCCTGAATAGAAATACACCTCACCAAACCATCTTGGAGATGGCTCTGAACTTCAAGAACTAAGGGTTTAGAAGAGTTCTTGAGATTTCTTCTTTCGATAACCAGGGCATTGTGGATGGACGGGATCACTCTCGAATTAAACCTTACATCAACAACTTGTCCGATAACCTGTTCAACAATACCTGTATTCATTTATTTCACTCTTTCAAAAATATTTGTTATTTGGATTTAAATTGTCCCCAACACTTGGGAAGCACTTGTTACTTCGTTCAGTTCCTGGGTAATTTTTTCTTGACGTCTTTTTTGATAAGCTACCTGTAAAGAATGAATCATGTCTTCAGAATGACTGGTCGCCGCATCCATTATTTTTAAACGCGTTGCTTGTTCACTTAAAAAGGATTCGATTAAAAAGACATAGAGCTGACTGGCGACATACTCAAAAGTTAAACGTTCAACGAGAGTTGGAGTAGTACTAAGAATGTCGGTTCTTAAGCGTAAATCTGCTTGGATTTCAGTGGGTAGATTAATTCCCTGCATTGGAATTGGGATCACTCTTTGGATAATTGGTCGATATTCGTTGACCGAAAGGTATTGATTATGAGCAATATAAAGGTGAGAGAAAATTTGTTGCTCATGAAATGAACGAACTGTGTATAAAATTTCTCTGACATCCTGATAGTGAGGAGTTTGTTGAACTGGGAGAGAATGAGTTAAGAGGACTTCATAAGGGTTTTTATGGAATTGGTTAATTCCTTGAGTCCCCAAGATAATTAGATGAGGTTTATTTCCTTCATGTTCTTGGTCCTCCATGAAAGCTTTCATTTTATGAGCTAAAGTGACATTGAATCCTCCAACCAACCCTTTATCGGAAAAAATTCCAATGAGAGCAAATCCTCGAGGAGGATGGGGAGTAATTAATTCTTCACGATAATGTAGATGGACAATTTCATTTAACCGAAGAAGAGAATTGGAAAAAGTTTTGGCGTTTTCAAGAATTTTTTTCCCGGTTCTCCAACGAACTGCTGAGATAGTCTTCATAGCTCGAGTAACATGTTGAATTTGTTTTATTAAATCAATTTGGTTTTTTATGGTTTGTATTTTTGCCAATGCTTATATCCTTCTAAAGATAAAATATTAAAATTAAAATTAATAATTGAAGTTACATATAATCAAAGATGAGAAGTCCATTTAAGAAATTATTGGGTTTAATTTGAAACATTTTTTTCTTGAAGAAATTGTTCAGTAAAAGAACGAATAAATTCTTTAATTTCTTGTTCTAATCTTGAATCTAATTCTTTATCTTTTCGAAGTTCATTTAATAAATCAGCTTTTTCAAGAGCTGCTGTTTGATAAAGATTCGCTTCCCATTGTTTAACGAGATGAAGCGGTACATGATCAATAAGGCCTTGTGTTGCAGCGAATACAGCCAATATTTCCAGGGAGATATCCAAAGGTTGGTATTGAATTTGTGTTGTTAATTCCAAAACTCTTTTTCCATGCTCCAACTGTCGAGAAGTAATGACATCCAACTCCGAACTAAATCTAGCAAAATCTTCTAACTCAAAATACTGGGCTAAGTCAAGTCGGAGGCGTCGGGCGACCTTTTTCATGATCGGAGTTTGAGCTTCTCCACCAACTCGTGAAACTGAAAGGCCGATATTTATAGGCGGTAAAAACCCTTTGGCAAATAGATTGCTCTCTAAGTAGATTTGACCATCGGTAATGGAAATAATATTGGTTGGAATATAGGCGGAGATATCACCTTCTTGAGTTTCTACGATAGGGAGTGCTGACATTGACCCTCCTCCTAGATCATCAGACAGTTGAGCGCTCCGCTCCAGTAAGCGAGAGTGAAGATAAAAAATATCACCAGGATAAGATTCCCGTCCGGGTGAACGCCTCATGAGGAGCGAAAGAGACCGATAGGCTACTGCGTGTTTGGAGAGGTCATCATAAATAACTAGAACATCTTGGCCCCCATTCATAAAAAATTCTGCAATGGTACAGCCGCTGTAAGGAGCTAGATAAAGAAAAGCTGGAGAGTCTTCGGCTGAAGTTGAAACAATAATGGAGTATGCCATAGCATTATATCTTTTTAAAATGTCAACCATTTCTGTTATTGCCGATAACCTTTTCCCAATAGCCACATAGACACATAATACATTTTTTCCTTTTTGGTTAAGTATAGTATCAATGGTGAGGGTGGTTTTCCCAGTTCTCCGATCACCGATAATTAATTCTCTTTGTCCTTTTCCAAGTGGAATCATGGCATCAATCGTTTTTATACCCGTGAAGAGAGGCCTATGAACCGGTTGTCGTTGGATAACTTCAGGAGCGTGCAACATAATCGGTCTTTTATAACGGAAATCAGGCGCTGGATTACCATCTAAAGGATTTCCTAAGGGATCAATTATACGGCCCAATAATTCATCACCAACCGGAACTTCTAAAACTCGATTGGTACGAAATACTCTATCTCCTTGTTTTATGAGAGAATGGTCTCCGAATAGAATACAGCTAATCCGCTCTTTTTCTAAATTAAAAACCTGCCCTTTTAAACCATGTGGAAAAATGAGCATTTCACCCATCATGGCTTCTTTTAAACCAGCAATGGTTATTACGCCACCTTGGACCTCGATTACTTCACCAATTTCATTAATCTCCGGTTCAGGGATATATCCTTGAACAACTTGTTTGGCTTTTTTTATTGTATCGGTTAAAATTGCCATTAAATCATGCCTTCCTTCATCTTGTCGAGTTGAGTCCGCAGGCTGCAGTCGATTAGAATTTCTCCATAAATGATGATGATCCCTCCAATGAGAGAGGGATCTACTTCCTCTTGGAAAACCATTTGGTCGATACTCCCAATTCGGGATAATTTATTTTTAACTATTTTTTTTTGCGATAGAGTCATCGGAAGTGGAGTGATGATTTTAACGATTTCTTTATTATTATTGCTTACCATGTTGTACATCCGTTTTAATTTCGATTTTATTAATCGCTTCTTCTAAAAGCTGCTCAATTAACTGGTCCTGCTTGGATATATCAATTCGTTCATGAAGTAATTTAGCAGCCATCTCAGTTGAAATATCAATAATATCCAACTTCAGATCAGAATAAAGTTTGTCAATTTCAATTCTGGCTTTTTCTTCAGCAGTTTGCTTAATCTTCTCGCTTTCCTGGTAAGCCTCGTTAATTATCTTTGATTTAATCTTTACTGCTTCTTGATTGGCATATTCCTGCATTTCTTGGTATTTAATATGAATATTTTTACTTTCTTCTTCATATTTTAAACGCAACTCTTCAGCTGCTTTTTTTTCTTTCTCAATTTTTTCCATTTCTTCACGGATATGATTTGAGCGCTTATCCAAAGCTTGAACCACCGGTTTGAAAAGAAATCGAAATAGGAGGGCAACCAAGATAAGAAAATTGATAATTTGAAAAATTATACTTCGATCAATACTAATCATGGTTTATGAAAACCTCATTTAAAGACATATTTGAGTAGGGGATTGGCAAAGAGAAGAATCAAGGAAACCACTAATACATAAATTGCTAAGGATTCGAGTAAAGCAAGACCAACAAATAATGTTCTACTGATTGGTCCGGTTGCCTCAGGTTGGCGGGCAATTCCTTCCAGTGCTTTCGAACAAGCTTTTCCTTGACCTAAAGCTGGAAAAATAACGCCAATAGCTATCGCAAAACCTGCAGTAAAAACCGTAACACATAAGAAAAGGATTTCTCCTTGCACCTTAAGTCACCTCTTTTGGGTAAATTTAATGGATTCTATCACTACCAAAGTAAAAACACAAACTTATAAACTTTTGCGGAACGATAAATATCTAAAAGCTGCTAGGGGGGGAGTTTAATTAAGTTTCGCCTTCTTTTTCAACTGCAGCACTTAAATAAACGATGGTTAATATTGTAAAAATATAAGCTTGGATGACCCCAGTAAAAATTGCAAACAACATCATTGGAACCGGAACAAATATCGGAGCAAGAATAAAAAGGATAGCAATGACAATTTCTTCACCCAGTATATTACCAAATAAACGAAGAGCCAGTGAGAATGTACGAGTTATTTCACTTATAATATGAAAGGGAGCCATCACTGGGGAAGGTGAAATATAAGTTTTTAAGTAATTTTTCCATCCCTGAATTTTTACTCCATAATATGGGACTGCGGCAAAAACTATTAAAGCCAGAGCCAGAGCAGTATTAAAATCACTGGTCGGGGCTTTTAAGCCGGGGACAAGACCGGTAAGATTTGCTGCTCCGATAAATAATGCCAAAGTACCAATTAACGGGAGGAAAATCCTTCCCCGAGAGGGTGCCATGTCATCAATCATATTCATGATACCTTCAACAAATAATTCCAATAAATTTTGTAAACGGCCAGGCAAGAATTGCAACTTACGGGTTAAAAGAATTGAAACCAAAACTAAAAAACCCATGACTAACCAAGTTGCTACTACTGTTGTCGTAACCGGTAATGGTCCAATCATAAATAATACGTGTGGTCCTAAATTTTCCATATCACTTTCACCTTTAAAAGAATTTAATACTGATAATCCAGACTGTCAAGAAGTATGTAATGAAAAAACCTAAAAAAAACATGAGAATATCTGGTTTTATATATTTTAAAATAAAAATAATAAAGACTCCCGTGGTTGCTAAGCGACCAATAAGTCCAGCAAACGGCTGATATTTTTTAAAATAAATTAATTTTTTGACATTCCAAGCCACTAACCAGGCAACAAATGTAGAAAGACCTGCTCCTAAAAGGATACTAATGAAGGCTTTTATTATCGTGTTCATTTTTTTTATCTTTTTTTTCGTATTTTTTTATTTCTTTGTCAAAAAACTGGTAAAGGTTATAAAAAGCAAAAAAAATTCCTAAAATAAGCATTGAAAGCGTCCAGGAAAATCCTTTTGGATACTCTCGATCCAAGTATTGACCTAAAAATAGTCCTAAGATTATAGGTGCAACTGTCATCCAAGAGATATCCCAGATTTGCCCAAAATTTTTCCAGATATTTTCATCGAAACCCCGACGTGTTTTTCTCATAGACTTATTATAAACCAAATTCCATCTTTGATGACCAATAGTCAATCAATCTATAACTCTCTGTGAGAAACTCTTGAAAAAATATCCAACACCAGCTAATATAATAGCAATAGGGGCGGAAATAGCTCAGTAGGTAGAGCATCGGCTTCCCAAGCCGAGGGTCGCGGGTTCAAATCCCGTTTTCCGCTCCATTATTTTTTGTCAAAAACCAATTTCTTTATTTTACTCCTCAGCATATTTGCTAATTGATTCGGCAGTGATTCTTAAGCGAGGAAGACATTCGGGATAATTCTTTTGAATGAAGGTAATAAGCTTTTCCCGAACTTCGCAACGTAATTCCCAGGCGGAAGAAGAGTCGGCAACACTCATCAAGGCTCTTAGCTCCATTGTCGTTTCTTTGCTATCGGTAACTTGAAGGGCACTGGCTCTTTTATCCCACCAAGGTGATTGGTCTAATATATTTAAAAGCTCATGGCGGAGCTCGTCAACGGGAAGGCGATAATCTACATAGAGAAATACCGTCCCTAGCATATCTGATGATGTTTTTGTCCAGTTTTCAAAAGGATGCTCCAAAAAATAGCTGGTAGGAACAATTAGACGTCTTGAATCCCATATTTTAACAACCACATAAGTAAAATTGATTTCTTCAACTCGACCCCACTCATTCTCAACAATGACCACATCATCAATCCGTATCGGTTGAGAAAACGCAATCTGAATACCAGCGATTAATGCCGCTCCAGTTTTTTGAGCTGCAAGACCAACAACAATACCCATTATCCCTACTGAGGTTAAAAGGCCTGTTCCTAAGGTCCGTACGCTCTCGAAACGTAACAAAGCAACTGATATGATGACAATGGCTACAATAATGATGCCAAGATGTTTAAATACCATAAATTGAGTATGTATTTTACGGGCAAAAAGATTATCTTTTTCATCCATGCGATATTTTTGAATTAGAAAGTCCTCAAAAACCGAGATCAATTTCACGATTGACCAGCCAATAGCAAAAAGGGTAATAAAGTAAAGGAAAGATTGAAGAAATGCATAGATTTCTGGAGAAATAGGAGTCCGCAAAAGTGAAATAGCAGTTCGGATTGCAATTATTATAAAAAATAATCGCACAGGATCTTTTAAGTGTTTAACTAAATACTTATCTAAGTTAATCGTTGTATAGTCAGTTATTCTCTTGAGGATTCGAAATAAAATAAAGTGTACGAAATATCCAATGAAGATAGCGATCGCAAAAAAGAGAATCATCCAAAAGGAATCATACAATTGATTTAACATAAAAAATCACCTCGCGTTTCAGGTATACTATCGTCTCTATCAGGTGATATAAATTGGTCAGACGTAGTAATGATAGTGGAGTAATAAATAGCAAAACACAGCCAACCTATTTTTCAATTGGTGAATTTGAAATGAAGGTTTTTTATTTTCCAAATTAAAAAAATCGAAACGGTTTGTTTCTACAATACCTTAATCCCTCGAAGAAGTCTACTTTTCAATTCATATTAAAATACACGGGCATGATAAATCAAGCCACTAGAAAAGTTTTAAAAAGGCGTCATCCTGAGCGGTGTTTTCCCGCGTGAGGATCTCATCTTTTTTGGTTCTTTCTTCATAAATACTTTAAAGGATGAGATTGCCACGTCCGTCGTCCAACCAAAGAACGGTTGAACTCCTTGCAATGACAGTTTTTGATAAATATTTTCATTGTCATATGGCGCCATAAAAACGGCATGAGGGTCTATCTTGTTTATATATTGAGAATTGACTAGAAGAGAATTATTGAATTTAATATGATTTATGATATTTAGAATTAATAGTAAATTAGGAGGGAAGGCCTTTGAAAAAGCTTTTAGTAGTTTTTTTATTAGTTTTGATGATTTCATCAATTGCTTGGGGGCAAATATTTAGGTGCTACCAAGACGACAAGTTGTTGCTTATTAATTTAGATCATATAGTTTTCATTGAGATTGGAAAGCCAATTACCAATGATGACGGAACGAATGACTGGCCTATTATCTTAGCTAGTCATTTTACGCAAATCAATTTGAACTTAACCACTGAAGAAAAAGATTTCTTATATGAGATCTTTTATTTAAATCATTAATAAAATCCTTTTTATCTTTTTTAATTAAAGTTTGACTGTTAAAATTAAATCAAAGAAATGTTTGAGATAATACAGACAAACCTAAAAGGAGGGAAGAGAATGTCTATTGAAGTCCATCTTCATTTTAACGGGAATTGTCGTGAAGCAGTCAACTTTTATACCAAAGTTTTCGGTTTAGAGAAGCCAAACATTATGACTTATGAGGAAGCTCCTCCGGAGGCTAATGCTTCTTTAACTGATGAAGTGAAGAAATTGGTGATGTATGCCAATCTTAAAATATTTGGGAGCGATGTAATGTTTTCCGATGCAACCCCAGATATGTCCGTTACTCAGGGAGATAATATCTTTCTAAATATTGAATTTAATAACTTCGACGAAATAAAGTCATTATTTAACCAATTGAAAGAAGGTGGTACTGTGTTGATGGATCTGCAAAAAACCTTCTTTGCAAGATATTATGGACTCCTCGTTGATAAATTCGGTATTCACTGGCAGTTGGTTTGTGAGGCCAATTAAGGTATTTTAAATATTATTATATAAACAACCTAATCTACCAATCGCATTAATTGATAACGGAAAAAAAAATAGCTTAAAGAAGATACGATTTTAATAAGCATATCCATATAGATGTAATATTCGGCATTTACGATCACTTGTAATTGGAAATAAGTAAAAAAACTAATCAAATTTAATGGAATGCCGATTAAATGTTAATGTATTAGGATATTTAAAAAATGAATGGGAGGTTGTAAATTCTATGAAAATGAAGGTTTTTTTAATCGTAATGGCAATTTTAGTGTTAGCTATGATGATGGGAACATCGGGCTGTATTGAAGATGAACCGCTTCCTCCAGGATTCGGGAAAGTATCCATTTGTTCTTCATCGTCGAGTGTTTATGGGAGAGTGTATATTGATGGAAATCGAATTGGCAATGCTTATCTTAATCCAAACGGCTGTTTGTTCAGTTTAGCTAATGTAAAATTATATGAAGAACATATTGTACGAGTTGAGACTGATTGGGGAATTTCTTATACTGAAAGGTTTTATCCAACCTATTCAGGATATACAGTAACAATTTATTAACATGAAAGTCTCTTATAAGGAGAAAGGGTTTATAAAATGAAAAAATATGTTTCTGTCAATTTATTTCTTAAATTCTTCTTAGTGTTTCTCTTTTTAGCCGGATTTTCAAGTATGGTCTTGGCTAAATCCTCGGTAACTTTTCAATTTAATATTTCACCCGAGGACCACCGTTCTCTACCTCGGTCTTCTCAAATCTCACTCTCTACTGACCGAGGCGATGGGGGGTTTTATTCGGTGGGAGAAAGGGTAAACTTGCGTTACCGAACCAGCGTGGGTGGCTACATAACTCTTGCTCAATATAACCCTGGAGGGAGTGCTCAAATCATTGAAGAAAACAAATTTGTTCGGGCCAACTCTCCACAAATGGTCAGCTTTATGGCGAAAGAGCCAGTTGGAACTCACCGGGTTGTAATTATTTTAACTCCTGACACTATACCACGAAATAGAATTCAAGAATTTCTAAGGAATCCAAGCCGCATTTCATCCATATTCGGGGGTCAGTACGCAGTCAACCGAACTGAATTTGTGGTTGATGGTGGTCAAGTTGAACCATTAATTGAGGTTCAACCGGCTACATTTAATCTCAATTCTGGTTCTACGCAGACATTTTCTATTAGATTAACAGACTATTCTGGACGGCCAATTCCTGGTAAAAATTTATTATTGGATGCCCCCTATGGGACTTTAAGCGCCCATCAAATACGAACTAACAATCGAGGCATGGCTACCTTTACTTATACAGCTTCTTTTGTAAGAAGGTCATCGGTTAGGATTTCAGTTTTGTTCCCTGGCGATACCGATCATGGTTGGACATCAACCGAAATTGTAGGGCATATTCGTTAAGAAAGGTGTCCATTGAAAATAAAATAGTCTTGATGAAAACTAAAGGGGTTTTAGAAAGTAATTTTATTAATAGGAAGAATCATCTTTTTTGCTTTTTTATTATTTGAAAAAAAGAGATTAACAAACCACTATCAGAGCTATTAAGAAATTACTTTGCTCTTTAGAGGTATTTGGGGAAAATGGATAGTTGTTAAAATAACGGGCGCTTCTCTGATAAAGCGAGGTTCAAGTTATTAGAGAAGTGCCCGATAAATTTAGTATTTTTCGAAGGTTTATCAAACACCGGAAGGTGTAATCTAAGCTTAATCCTTAATTTCTTTTTTACCCAGTAACTCTTCAACCTTCCGGAGCCATTCTCGAATTGGAATATTTTGGGGACACTTTTCTTCACATATTCCACATTGAATACAAGAAGCAGCATGCATTTCTTCGGGAAAAATGTTTTGATAAATATTTTTATTTAAATTGACTTGATTAAAAACCAAAGCGGTGTTGAACAATTCAAAATTACGTGGAATGTCCACTTGATTGGGGCAGGGCATACAATAACCGCATTTGGTACAGGGAACTGGATTCATGGAAGAATATCTTGACTGTGCTCTTGATATAGTATCCAGTTCTTCAGAACGAAGAGAATTGGCATCAGAATGATTCGCGCTGTTTATGTTTTGTTGAACCTGTGTAAAGGAGCTCATTCCACTGAGTACCGTCGAAACTTCAGGTTTATTCCAAAGCCATTGTAATGCCCAATCAACAGGGGAGCGTTGAGGATTAGCCTGGTTTAGCAAGGAGAGAATCTCTGGATGGGGATTGGCTAATGTTCCCCCTAAAAGCGGTTCCATGATTACCACCGCAATGTCCTTTTTAGCAGCATATTTTAATCCTTTTGTGCCTGCCTGGACATCTTCATTCATATAATTATATTGAATTTGGGCTATCGACCAACGATCATAGGAATCAATAAAAACCTTAAAGATGGAAAATGGTTCATGACAGGAAAAACCAAAATATCGAAAAAGACCTTTATCAATCGCTTTTTCAGCCCAGGAGAATATTCCCAGGTTGAGAAGATGATGAAAAGTTTTCTTTTTAAGGTTGTGTAACAAATAAATATCTAAATAATCAGTTTTTAATCTACTAAGTTGTTCATGTAAAAAACGGTCGAAATCATTGCTTTTTTCCACTAACCAGATAGGCATTTTGGTGGTTAATAATACTTTTTTCCGATAGCCATCTTGCAGTGCTCTGCCAATTACTTCTTCGCTTCTCCCGTTATGGTATGTATAAGCGGAATCGATATAATTTACACCGTTATCAATTGCATATTGCAGCATGCGAATGGTTTCCGCTTCATCAATTTCCCCAGATGATGGCTTGTGATCAATGGTTGGAAGTCTCATACATCCGAAGCCAAGTGCGGAAACTTTTTCTTTTGTCGAGCCGAGTATTCGATATTTCACTGACTGGAATCCTCCGATTAAATATATTTATTTTGACCTTATTAGGAATTTTTTATAGATACCTACCAAGGGTAGTTAAAGTAAGATTATATCAAAATATACCACTAATTTTAAAATCGAAAATAAAAACTGAAGTCGTCACTTCCTTGAAAAGCCCTGAATTTCGTATTCTTTAAAAAAAAGACCCCTCTCATTTTTTTGGGAAGAGAGGGGTGTCTACCGGCAGGATTGAAGCGAATTAGGATTTATTATGGCAGTAATTGGCTAACTTTATTGATAAGAGCTTCTGGGGTGATATCCTGCTCGGATATATCGCTCAACACGGTAAAGTAAATCATAAAGGATTTTGATTCCAGTGGTTGAAGTGTAAATTGAGAAGCATTCGAATAGACTATGTAAGGGGCGGCCCCAGGTTCATTTGAATAATTCTTACCCCAGGACCAAATTTCAGCTCCATTAAAAAATTCCTCAGGTTTCCAAGATTTTATAAACACATCTTTTGTTTCAGGATTATATATCCCAGCCAGGTTAGTACTGAGCTGCGAAGCTGATTGAAATACTAAATAATCATTGATCAGTTTCCATTGAGAGAAAGATTCTGGCCATTCAAATATGCTTTCTTTCGATCCTGCCCAGTCATTTTTACTCTCTAAAAGTTTAATTTTGTTCACTGGTAAAATTATTTGTTCATTACTATTTTCGTTATCATGAATATAAAAAACCGTAAAATCTCGAAACTCTAAATCTTTGGGATTTTTCTTTGAAGTATTGGATATTTTAGCTTCAATTTCAATAACCGGACTTACTTTTTTCATTCTCACCCAAACTTCGGTGAGAGTTTTTTGGAACATATCTTTTCCAGAAAGGAAGACTTCTCCAAAATCCTCTGAAGAGCTGGTAATTTCAAACTGTAAATCAAAAGGCTGACGATCCCGGGTATTCCACGGGAGTGAAAAATAATAACCACCGAATTCTACAGTGTGGAGACCACCGGGAAGAACCATAGGATCAGGAACGAATTTCTGGTAGAGAAAGGGTTGTTGTTTGTCGGTTAACGAAAAATTGGATAAGATACGACCGCGGTTAGGAATTATATCCAGGGAAATAAGGTCATTTCTCATATGAATGATTTCTGGATTAGTTTTTGTGCTGGCTAGTTCAGCTACCGGAAGAACATATTGATCTTCAGTTACATTGATTGACACTTTTGATTGAGCTATTGAGAATGTACTTATAACCAAACCCGTCATGATCAAAACACTAATTAAAGATTTTTTAATTTTCAATGGGATTCCCTCCCTTTTTATTATTCTTTTACTGCTCCTGCTGTGAATCCTTTAATGAAATAACCTGATACCGGCATGAAAAGGATAAATACTGGTATCATAATAAGAATCGATCCGGAGAGCAGTGGTCCCCATTCAATATATTGTTCAGCAGTAAATGTTGCTAATCCCAAAGGCCCAGTCTTTTTTAAATTCGAGCTCATGAGAATTAAAGCAAACATATATTCACCCCAAGCGGTAATAAAAGAATAGGCTCCTGCAGTCACCAAGCCGGGTGAGGCTAGTGGAATAACAATTCGAGTGAAAGTAGTAAAGGTACCTGCTCCATCAATTCCGGCAGATTCTTCCAATTCTCTAGGAATATTTTCAAAGAATGACACCAACAGCCAGGTACAGAAAGGGGATACCAATGCAGTATAAATGATAATGAGGCCAAATAGGTTGTCATAAAGTCTCATGGAGGTAAAAAGTTTGTATATTGGAACTAAAAGAACAACAGTTGGGAAGACATAAATAAAAAGGAGAAATTTTGAAATCAAACCAACACGAAGCCTTCGATTCCGGGCAATACCATAACCGCTGATCGATGATATTACGAGAGAGAAAAAAGCAGTAAAGACAGATACATAAAGACTATTGAACAAAAACCGGGGAAAATCTCTGACTGGTGTTCGGGCAAATAACAGGGTTTGATAATTTTTTAAAGTTGGTTCAACCGGCAAAAAAGAAGCCCGAGACATGATTTCTTTTAAAGGTTTAAATGAAGAAATGAATATGTATATAAAAGGCCATATAATGAGCGCAAGGACCACTACGACTATGCATACGGTTATAATATTTTTTGTCCGGTTGATTTCCGCCAAACCGTTTCACCTCACCAACAGACTGAATGATAACTCCCTTAATTAAGTTATTGTCTTTCTTTCGGAGTAAGATAACTAAAATAGAAAAAACCAAGAATAATTAAAAAGATACCAATGAAAACTGTTACTGCTGATGCTTCTCCCAAACGGAAGGTCTTAAAAGCAGTTCGATAGATTAAAACTGGTAGGGTTTGGGTTGCCGTTCCAGGACCTCCCTGAGTCGTTAACCAAATAAAATCAAACGTATTAAAATTCCAGGCGAATGCTAAGAATCCAACAAACCAGATCATGGAGCCGAGAAGCGGAAAAGTAACAAAACGAAATTTTTGAAAACCGGTGGCTCCATCCACTTCAGCTGCTTCAAAAACACTCACAGGGATAGCTTGCAGGGCAGCTAAAATCATCAAAGTTCCAAAAGGAAGAAACTTCCAGGAGTTGAGAAGAATGAGAGCAGGCATGGCTGTGGAATTGTTACCTAAAAAATGAATTTGTTTCTCCATTAAACCAATCGAAGACAAAAAAGCATTAATTATGCCAATTCTAGGAAGTAACATCCATCTCATACAGACTGCAACTGCAACGGTAGGTGCAATCCAGGGGAGCATTACCAGTGATCGAGCAAAATGAATTCCTTTCATTTTTATGTTCAGTAAGATCGCCAAGAAAAGGGGTACAATCAACTGAATAATTAGATTGCCGAAAGTCCAATAAAGACTTTTCCCTAAAGATTCCCAGAAAAAGCCACTACTCAGAAGGTAGGTATAATTTTTTAGTCCTATGTAATTGGATTCGGCGCCTCCAAAGGAAATATCATAGAAAGAGTATATTAAATTTCGAATATATGGATAAGCAAAAATTACCAAGACAACAATAAAAACCGGGAGCAAGAATAAGTATTGCTGTATTTCATTTTTCCGAATTTTAAGCATATAAACCACCCGTACCAATAAAATATCAACGAGCTGGAGCAATGGCTCCAGCTCGTTGATATGA
>Ga0334886_1001595_pt1 | contig 25877 bp, 24 predicted proteins | sample GraSluR1_MG_9_FD_207232 | JGI IMG/M metagenome (GOLD analysis project Ga0334886, IMG submission 207232) | Sludge microbial communities from methane-producing bioreactor in Wageningen University, Netherlands - Granular Sludge_27_06-R1 | ecosystem: Engineered > Bioreactor > Anaerobic >... | reverse complement strand
ACTGATATCAAGATGGCCCTTAATTAACTCACAATCACATAATACTCTCATGGCAGCATGTTCGTCATCTAACTGATACACAGCGCCACTTATCTGGTCGGCGACTGCACGGCTTATCCTTTTTGCGCTCCCTTTGATCACAAAATCAAGATCTTCCGGTGTTTTCCTCAACAAGAGATCCCGCACGGCTCCGCCCACCAGGAATATACAGTCCCCAGGCAGTAAATGCTCGCGCAATGATTTAAAAAAGTCTTGTTGGAGATATTCCAGGGGAATCAAAATCACTCCTAAGCCTATTCGCTTAAATCAAATTATTCGGGATTGTACTTATCAAGATCAACAACACCTACAAAATCGAGGTTGCGATAGTATTCGTCTAAATCCAGCCCATAGCCGAACACAAATTCATTAGGAATTTGAAAGCCGCTATAGCGAATTGGGATATCCACCTCTCTGCGTTCGGTTTTATCAAGCAGCACACAAACGCCCAGGGATCTTGGGGAGCGGCTCCCCAATAGAGCTACCAGCGAGTGCAGCGTGTGTCCGCTGTCAATGATGTCTTCAATGATCAGCACATCGCGGCCATGAATGTCGGTATTTAAATCCAGGCTGATGCGTGCCTGTCCTGAAGAACTGCGTTTTCCAACGCCATAAGACGACACAGCCATAAAATCAACCATATGCGGAACTGTTAAGCGCCGCATCAAATCAACCAGAAACATCACGCCCCCGCGCAATACACATACCAGGAGTAACTCGCCTTCGGCATCCGCAAAATCTCGGTTGATATCTTCTGCCAATTCCGTTATCCTTCGCTGAAGCAACTCCTGCGGGATCAACTCCTTCTCCAAAACATTGCGATAATCTACAACCATCTTATCCTCCGTCAATTTACTCGCCTTGGTACCTCGTGGTGAATACGGCAGCGCGCTTCATACATTTCTGCGGCCCCGACGATAACCACCGGATCTTCGAAATAGGCAGGCTGCCCGTTCACCAGGCGCTGTGTTCTGGTGGCTGGTTCGCCGCATACCATGCAAATTGCCTGTAATTTATCCACTCTCTCTGCCTTCGCCAATAACACTGGCATGATACCAAAAGGTTCGCCCCTGAAGTTCATGTCCAAACCAGCAGCAATAACACGCGCTCCTCCATTGACCAGGGTATCGATCACGTCGATCAAGCCTTCATCAAAAAATTGCGCTTCATCAATACCAATGACCGAAACCCCTTCGATAATCTGGCTCAACAGCTCCGCAGAAGATTCCACCGGTGAACAGGCAATTTCATAACCAGAATGGGAGGTAACCTTCTGGACACCTCCATAGCGAGCATCAATAATTGGTTTAAAGACCTGAATAGAGCGCTTTGCGATGACAGCTCTTCGCGACCGGCGTATCAGTTCTTCAGACTTTCCACAAAACATTGAACCGCAAATGACTTCCAGACTCCCCGAATGACCTTCCATATTCCACTCCATATACTTTATTTCCCACATTGTACCGTATTCAATTCATTTTGACATTGGTGGTTTTTTTACATCGTTAATACTTAAGTCGTATAATTCACTTACCATTATGAATATAATAAATGTAAAAATAGCAATAATTACTAAAGTACAAAAAGAAGCAAAGGAATTAGGAACCTATGAATCCACGAAAAATATCTGAAAATGTTTACTTGCTTGGTGCTATTGACTGGGACCGAACCCTGTTTGATTCTCTGATCCCCCTGCCACAGGGAACCTCATACAACTCTTACCTTATCCAGGGCAGTGAAAAAACTGTACTGATCGACACCGTTGAACCTGACAAAGCTTATATTCTGAAGAATCAGTTGCAGCAATTTCCGAAAATCGACTATATTATTTCACTGCATGCTGAACAAGACCATTCAGGCACCATTCCTCAATTGCTCGAACAATATCCTGATGCCCAGGTCTTTACTTCCGTACGTGAAAAACCGATGTTGACCGACCTTATGCCAGAACTCGATCCGGGACGAATTACGACAGTCGAGGATGGAGAGACATTGTCGATCGGTGATTTCACCTTTGAATTCCTCTATACCCCCTGGGTGCATTGGCCTGAAACTATGTCAGCCTACCTGCGTGAAAAGAAATACCTTTTTAGTTGTGACTTTTTTGGCGCCCACCTGGCGACATCGGAAATGTTTGCAAACGAAGACCCATTGGTGTTGGTAAGCAACAAGCTGTATTATGCCCAGATCATGCAGCCCTTACGCAATTTCGTCACCAAGAACTTGGAAAAGGTAAACACTTACGACATTGAGATGATCCTGCCCAGCCATGGCCCAATTTATAACGTGCCGTCATTCATCCTGGATGCCTATGACGAATGGGTCAATGGACCCACCAAGAACGAGGTCGTTATCCCTTATGTCAGCATGCATCACAGCACGCTTAAGATGGTGGAACACCTGATGACAGCACTGACAGATCGCGGAATACAGGTGCAGCCGTATAACCTGACCGTGGCGGATCTGGGCCAGATCGCCATGTCTATGGTTGATGCCAGCACGATTATTCTGGCTTCGCCAACCCTGTTGGGTAACACTCACCCGTTGATGGCAAATGCCATCGCCGTCGCGGCCTTATTGAAACCAAAGGCCCACTTCATTGGCTTTATAGGTTCCTATGGCTGGAGCGACAATGTCCCCAAAAAAGTGGCCGATATGGTAGCCCCTCTACACAAAGAACCGCTGCCTTTCGTAAACTTCCGCGGTTATCCAACCAAAGAAGCCCACAAACAACTGGAGGAATTGGCAGACATCATTCAACAAAAGCACCAGCAAATCGGTGTGATTAACTAAATCAAAAAACCGTCCGGTACAAATTGCGCCGGACGGTTTTTTTTATGGTGATTATTCGATTAGCATTCGCTGTATCCGCAAGAATAACATTTGCAACAGCCTTCTTCCATGATCAATGTCGCCTGGCCGCATTCAGGGCACAGGTCACCGATTTCCGGCAGCGTCAGCTGCTGGATCACAGCACTTTTCCCTGTTTGCTTTTTCAGGCCATTGGCACGCGTATCAACTTCGCCTGTTTGAATGCGCTCGTCACGTTGAAGTAAATACTCTTGCAACACAGTTGCCACACCATCCGGGAATGAATTTACCCGGTTAGGGCCAAAACCAAGCGCACGCACACCACCGATTCCACCCAATTGCTGAATAATTAATTCAAGCCGTTTCACTGGTTCGATTGGCGATGCCTGACGCAGAACCTGCGAGATCAACCTGCCGATAGCCTCAGACATGGCTGCGGTATCAGAGCCTGCCTTTGCGCTGTTGATGAAGACTTCAAAGGGTTGGTTGCCGCCATTTTCGTTCACCGTGACAAACGCCTTCCCCAACGGAGTCTGGATCACATATGTGTATCCCGGCAAAGCGCGCGGGCGTGGTTTGCGATCATCGTGCCACATCATCGGTTGTTCAGCATAGTTGGCAGGTTCTTTTTGTTTCGCGGTTTGTTTGGTCTCCAACACCACCACATCGCGTGAACCAGTCACGTAAACTGTAATGCCCTTACATCCCAGGCGCCATGCCAACCGGTAAGCCTCTGCCACGTCCTCCTCAGTCGCATTAGGTGGAAAATTGATAGTTTTGCTGATGCTGTTATCAACAAAAGCCTGCATAGCCGCCTGCATACGCACATGCTCTTCAGCCGATATGTCAGAGGAAACCACAAATACATGGCGAATGCGCTCAGGTAATTCCTGAATATTCTGGCAGGTGCCCAATTCCATCACCAGGCTCAGGATATGTTTTTGATCTTCCACAGAAATTTCCGCTTCATCTAAGGCTGTCTGGAAGTATTTCGGCACATAGGTCAGCTGAAGATCCTGCCCTTTATCGTTCACATGGCGAATATATGCAAGGGCGAATACCGGTTCGCAACCATAGCCTTCGACCCCTGCCACCGTTGCGATGGTGCCGGTAGGTGCAATAGTGGTTTGGGCCGCATTACGAATACCGTGGGCTTTGATGCCATCATAGATCTGCTGCCAATCCAATGCAGGACGACCCCAATCATGGGAATAGTCAACCAGAGGTACAGGAACATTCCAGGTGATGTTTTCAGGGTCATAAATACTGCCCTTGATCGCCGGAAATGCACCGCGCTCTTGTGCCAACACCACACTGGTTCGCATAGCATGATAGCGCACAAATTCCATCAATTGAGAGGCAAATTCCTGCCCTTCGATTGAACCATAACGCACCCCCACATGATAAAGAAGGTCTGCAAATCCCATGATTCCCAGGCCTATTCTGCGCGCTCTTTGGGCAGACTCTTTCAGTTGCGGCACTGCTGGCACATAACTATTGGCATCCACAACATCATCCAGGAACCGGGTGGAAAGGCAGATGTCTTCTTCCAATTTCTCCCAATTGACTGAATGATTTTCGCCCATGTGTTGAGCCAGGTTGATAGAACCCAAACAGCAGCTCTCAAAGGGGCCAAGCCACTGTTCGCCGCACGGATTGGTCGATTCCAGATGATACAAATGCGGGACAGGATTGTCACGATTGGCGGCATCCAAAAATAACATGCCCGGCTCACCATTGTGGTGCGCTTGTTGGACAATCTTGTCAAAGATATCCCGTGCCCTCACTGTCTTATAAACCTTTAGGGGAACCCCCTGTTCAATAGCATCTTCAAGCGTGCCATCGAAACCATCATATTCCGGTGAATGCACATCCGGAAACATAAGATCCCAATCCTCATCATTCTCGACTGCTCTCATAAACGCATCGGTGATGCCAACGGAAATATTAAAGTTGGTAATGGAATGTTCTTCGGTCTTAGCGCTGATGAACTCTTCCACATCCGGATGGTCGACCCGCAAAACCGCCATGTTAGCGCCGCGGCGTGTGCCGCCTTGTGCAATTTCACCGAAGGCATTGTCATATACCCGTAAAAATCCATTGGGACCCGTAGCCTGGCCGGCAGAAGACCGTACCAGCGCACCTGATGGGCGCAAACGCGAGAAGGCAAAACCATTGCCGCCGCCGGTTTGTTGGATTAACGCGGCATTGCGAAGACTCTCAAAAATCCCGGTGCCATTGCGTCCCATGTCATCACTGATAGGAAGAACAAAACACGCCGCCAACTGCCCAAGAGGGGTGCCAGCCCCCGTGAATGTGGGAGAATTTGGAAAGAAAGTTTTACTAACCAGCAACCGATAATATTGTTTGGCCAACTCCACAAAATTCGGATTGCTTTCTTCCTCCACCTTGGCAATATGATAAGCAACACGCCAGAACATGCCATCGGCTGTTTCGACAGGTTCGCCATTGCCATCATGGCGGATATATCTGCGCTTGAGAACCTCCAAAGAATTTGATGTTAATACAACGCCTGGTAAATCCTCTGGTAACGGAGGGGTTGGCAAAAGTTTTCCGCGAGAACTGGTTGCTGATGACATGAATTATCCTCCTGCACCTTCTAATAACTTGTCAATTTCTTGCCTAAGATCATGTAAATCCGTTAATCGCAAATAAACAATGGCATATCGAATATAGGCAATTTGATCCAGTTCCTTCAAGCCATCGATCACAAGATCGCCTATGGCTCTTGAAGAAACCTCAGATCTTCCCAACTTCTGCAATTTGACCTCGATCTCTCCCACCAACCGCTCAATATCAGCCGCTGACACCGGACGTTTTGCGCAACTGATGCGAATACCGCGCGTTAATTTGTCCCGATCAAATTCTTCCCGGGTGCCATCTTGTTTAATGATCAAAGGTGTCGCAAGAATCGCGCGTTCGTACGTTGAAAACCGCTGCTGGCATTTCAAACATTCTCGCCGACGGCGAATACCCCCATGCGAGTCTTTGGTGGTGTCAATTACTTTCGTTTGTTTATGCTGGCAATAGGGACAATACATTCCAGACCTCCTTCATTCTCGTCAGGTGGTAAGCATTATTGCTGATTGGTTCGATTTTCTAGGAAAATCAACCCCCATATATGGGGGTGCTGTGTTTCGTTACCCTTATATTTAGGATGTAGGAAAAATAATAGCATAACCCCGAAATCATTACAAGGTGGATAAAGGGGCAATTTGCCTTAAAATTTTGTGAGGTAATGGATTCTAACATGCCCGGCTCTTCATCCGAACACGAATAATAAATTTTGGTTATAATGACGTCTATGATGGTTGTTGCGAAAAGATCTTTTGCGTTTTTGGTAATGAGTGTATTTCTGTGCTTCCTCATTGCAGGTTGCAACCAGCCCATGCAGATTGGAACCATTCCCACGCAAGGGCTGGATTTCACCCAGGAAGCAACCGATGATACCCAGAGCGACCCTGCAACCCCTGAAGAAGTAATTCCTACCATAACAACCACCCCTATTACGCCAGCTATCATCGTGAATGGAGAACTTTACCCCGAGGAATCATTCAAAAACGACTTGCTGCGCTTTATGATGGCCAATCCTGAAGCCGATAGCAGTGATGCCTATGAACATGTTACCCAAAACCAAATTGATTCGATGCTTTTTGCACAAGCGGCTTTTCAAAACGGTTTTGCCATTACAGAAGAAGCCATCACCGCGCGAGAAAATCAATTGATGGAGCAGATGGCCGGAGCAGACACCTTCCAGCTCTGGCTGAACAATAACTATTACACCCAACAAACCTTCCGAGAAGCCCTGCGCACCGAATTGGCAGTCCAATACCAAAAACAGTTTCTTTTCGATGAGCTTCCAGCCGAAATTGAGCAAGTGGAACTAAGCCAAATCCTTGTGTACGACCGCGCAGATGCCGAACGAATCCTGGCAGCTTTAGAAAGCGGAGCAACTCAATTTGCATGGCAGACAGAAATTTACCATCCGGTTACCAAAGGGTATCTGGGTTGGAATCCGCGGGGTGGCATGCTGCCAAACGCAGTGGAAGACGCCGCCTTCACATTAGAAGTTGACCAGGTAAGTGGTGTTATTGAAACCGAATTTGGTTACCACATCATTTATCTACAAAACCGCCAAATCCATCACTTATCATTGGCAAATTTGCAACTTCTGCAGACACAAACCTTGAATGAATGGGTGGAACTTCAGAAGGAAACCGCTGATATCCAAATTTTTGCCACACATGAACCATGAAAAACCGAGAATCGTCCAGAAATCTTCTCCTAAACCTTTTGACTGCCACCTTGATCTTGCTATCGATTGCGTTCACTGGAATCGTTTTCATCATTTATCAATCCCCTTTAGTAATTTTGAACCCCTTTCCTCCCATTGAGCCGACCATCGAACTTCCTTTTGATATAGTAGCAGCAGCATTGACCAAAACCCTGCAAAGTCTACCAACGGAAACAATAGCTACACGATCAACATCAACAGCAACGATCACGCCATCTCCTACCCCATTGCCGACAGCAACGCCAACACAAACACCAATCCCATTGATAGTTGCCTCCAACACCCCAGATCCTTCAAAGGTGAGATTCAATTCGGTGCCAGTTGCAGAAAACGTTGATGCGTTTGCTCTTACCATAACCCCAACGGCTTACGCCGGTTATCTCTATGAATTTGTCATGTTGAAAGAAGCCAGGTTCTACGAGTCACCCCTGAATGATTTCGTCAGCAACCCGTTGTTGAATTGCAAGTGGATCGGTGTCGGTGGACAGGTATTTGATTTTTACGGACGTCCCCTCTCAGGCGCTCGTGTGAAACTGGGGGGTTCTTATCCTGAAACAAACCAACAAGTACAAGAATATGCCATCACCGCTGATGAACATATGCTGGGCGATGGCGGGTATGACTTTCCATTAGGCGACAAGCCATTCACCTCGAACAATGCATTTTGGGTGCAGGTCGTCGATGAGAATGACGAGGCAATCAGCGCCAAAGCCCGCTTCTCAACCACCATTCACTGCAATCTGAATCTGATCCGCATTGATTTCATTCAGGTAAAGTAATCCTCAGAGTTGCGTTGAACGCATGATCTCGTACATAGCAATGCTTCCAGCAATGGCTGCATTTAAGGATTCTGCTTCACCAGGCATCGGGATCGTGATCAAACGATCTGCGAGGGATAAGCCTGCCTCAGAAACACCATGGGCTTCACTGCCAATGACCAACGCCAGCGGGAAGGCTTGTTTTGATCCCCAAATTGGGCTGCCCCCCTCAACAACAGTACATACGATGGTGAATGGTATAGTCTGGCCATGTTTCAAATGTGAGACTATCTCGCTCCATTCCATCTCAACCAGCGGTAACGAAAAATGAGCGCCCATACCGGACCTGACCACCTTGGGTGAATGCAGATCAACCGTGCCCGGCGTGGAAATGACGGCATCAATCCCCATTGCCAGAGCCGAACGCAGCAAAGTGCCCGCGTTGCCAGGATCACTCACCCCATCCAATATAAGCACAAATGTTGGCTTATCTGGAAACTTTATGCCTACATCGAACACCCCGACCACACCCTGGGTGGTTTGGGTGTCACCGATTTTCTCGAATAACCGCTCTGGCAATGTATAAACCTCAGCCGTCATTTTTTCTAAAGAGCGCAACAGGTCAAAAGCCCTGGGTGATAATTCATCAGAGCAAAATATCATTTTGGGACGATAGTCATGCCGAACCGCTTCTTCCAACAACCGCACACCCTCTGCAACAAAGACCCCTTCTTGTTGGCGCAGTTTCTTTTTTTCAACAACGGAACGAAGCCATTTTACTTTTGGGTTTGATGGGGAAGAAATTTCCATGACTACAGTATACAAGATTGATAAAAAAACAGGAGGGTTCAATGCCTCCTGTTTCATTCACTCGTTTGTTGTTTCTACTGGTTAGATTTATTTTCCAAATGCCTGATTGACAACCGCGGTAAAAGCAGCGGGATCATGAACAGCAATGTCTGCCAGCATTTTTCGGTTAATGGTGATATCCGCCTCTCGTAGGGCATGCACCAGGCGGCTATACGTCACGCCATTCAACCGTGCGGCAGCATTGATACGCGCAATCCATAATCGGCGCAAGTCGCGTTTGCGTGCGCGGCGATCCCGGTAGGCATACCATAAGCTCTTCATCATCGCTTCATTGGCGCGGCGGAAAAGTTTGCTGCGTGTGCCATATTGACCAGATGTGATCTTTAATACTTTTTTATGTCGGCGATAGCCTTGCGGGCCACCTTTTACTCTTGCCATTTTACACTCCTTTGCCTGCCCCTGGGCGCCAGTCTTTTGACTTGTTCGATGCACCCAACAGCCGCAATTCTTAATTTATTTTTGCTTTTTTAAATAAGGTGCCAGACGATGAACGCGTTTGATGATGCTCTTTCCTTCTACAGGAATCATTTCATCCAACTGCATTCTCGCCCGCTTTGATCGACGGCGCCGAAAGTGGCTTTTGCCACCCTTGGTCCGCAATAATATGCCTGAACCCGACACTTGAAATCGTTTCGAAGTGGCTTTGTGGGTCTTCAGCTTATATTTGGGGGGTTTTTGCTTTGCTGACACAGCAAACTCCTCTCTTTCCAAAATGTATTTGTAGAAACAACGAGTGTTTTTATTTTACCAATTTTTGAGGTGACAACAGCATCGACATTGAACGGCCTTCCATAATTGGTTTTTGTTCAACTTTCGAGATATCTGCCAATTCCTCAGCAATCTCTTTTAAATCTTCCAGCGCAATTTCGGGATAATGCACCTCGCGGCCTCGGAAACGAATGGTTACACGAACCTTCATTCCATCATCCAACCAGCGCCTCGCATCTCGAGTCTTAAACCCGCGATGATGCTCATTGGTTTTCGGCCTCAACCGAATTTCTTTAACCTCAATTTTGGTTTGCGCTTTTTTGGCTTCACGCTCTTTTTTTGTGCGCTCATATAAGAACTTCCCATAATCCATCACCCTGCATACAGGCGGTTCTGAGTTTGGGGCAACCTCCACCAGGTCCAATTCGGCATCGCGCGCAATTTGTAACGCCTTGTTGCGTTTGACTACACCGATATTTTCACCCTCCGGGCCGATTAAACGAACTTCAGGCGCGGTTACTTGTTCATTGACATTTAAATCTGACGTACTTATGAGCTTGCTCCTTTACTACATATATTGAACACAACAGTTACGCCACGTGTCGCCACCTGACGCAACCTACATGATACCATATATCTTAAGAAAATCAAACAACAACCCCATGTTTTTCCCTACCTAACTTTGACAGCACCTGCTGCATTCTTTATAATCCGGCTATGAAAACGAACAAACGCAATCCATCCGACACCTGGCAAATTGGCAACACGACCATATCCGGTCAAGTGATCCTCGCCCCCATGGAAGGAATCTCCGATCAGCCATACCGAACCATCTGCCGCAGATTGGGTTCTGCCATAAGTTACTCAGAATTTATCAACGCCATGGATGTTTTGCACAGTCATCCCTATCGGGTCGATCAACGAGCAAGTTTCTTGCCTTCCGAACGGCCCGTATCAATTCAATTATTTGACAACGAACCAGACAGGATCATCAAAGCGGCTGAGGTCATAGCACAACTTGAGCCTGATTTCATCGATATCAACATGGGTTGTTCGGCAAAGAAGGTATCGAATCGAGGGGCTGGCGCTGGCCTTTTGAAGGCCCCACAGAAAATTGAAACCATATTTCGCGAGTTAAGCCACCGTCTTCCCATCCCTGTCACAGGCAAGATTCGCCTTGGGTGGGACGGCGGCTCAAAAAACTATCTGGAAATCGCGCGGATCATCGAACAGAATGGTGGCGCTGCCATTGCTATCCATGGGCGCACCCGCAAACAAGCCTATTCAGGTTATGCCGATTGGGACGCCATTGGTGAAGTGAAACAAAATGCTACCATACCAATCATTGCCAATGGCGACGTGAAGACCAACGCAGACGTAGACAAAATACTGGCGCATACCGGTTGCGATGCGGTCATGATCGGCCGTGCTGCCGTTGGCAATCCATGGATATTCAACAGGGTAGATGCACCCCAGGTCCCCTACACCGCCAGGTATCAATTGATGAAAGAACACTTGCTGGCGATGACACAATTCTACGGCGCCGAAACTGGCGTTGTTCTATTTCGAAAACATGCGGTTTATTACCTTAAACAGTACCCCATGACGAGAGAAGAAAAACGCAAATTAATGTCTACACGCAGTTTTTTGGCTTTCTTTTCAACCTTAGATGAGCTAAATTTAGGCCAACGAGAAGTTTGCCCCTAACCCTGCATCAGGCTGCGCCGCAGTTCATCGATCATGCCGATCGCTTTGGCAGCACCTTCTGCCGTACAGGTATAGGGATTATCCACGCGGTATGCAGGAATACCCAGCGACTTGGTAAGGTATTTTTCCATACCGCGCAGCAATGAGGTGCCACCGCATATCGCTACCCCACGGTCGATGATGTCAGAGATCAATTCTGGCGGTGTCTTTTCAAGCACCTTTTTCACATTCTCGACAATCTGTTGTAGCGGCTGGTGCAGAGCATCCACGATATCATCTGTCGACAATGTGATCGGCTTGGGCAGACCGCTGACCTGGTCCTGCCCCTGCACCTCCATGGACAGGACATCTTTCTGCGGCAGGGCCGCCCCAATACGGATCTTCAGAAGTTCTGCGGTCGGCTGCCCGATGATGATGCCATATTTCTTCCGCACATAACTGATAATTGACTCGTCCATCTGTAGACCAGCAGCCCGGGTTGTGCCCGCCGAAATGACTGTGTTCATGGCCATCACAGCCGCTTGCGATGTTCCCCCGCCCAATGACAAGAGCATGCTGCCAGAAGGGGTCGAAATCGGTAGATCGATGCCGATGGCGGCTGCCATTGGCTGTTGGATCAAATACACATCCCGGCTGCCGGAACCTAACCCGGCCTCATGCACCGCCCTCCTTTCAACACTCGTGACTCCATGGGGAACAGTCAACATCAGTGTCGGGCGAAACAGCAACATCGGACCGCAGAGACGTTTCACAATATCAGTCAATAAATTTTCTGTAATCTCATACTCAGCAATGACACCGTGTCGTAACGGACGCACCACTTCAATCTGATCTTCCGGCACCCGGCCGTACATATCTTTGGCAGTTTGTCCCCAGGCTACCATTTTCAACTCTGCAATGACAATAGCCACGATGGTTGGTTCTTCTAAAAGTATCTGGCGGTTTTCAGCCACCACTGTGTTGATCGTGCCCAGATCAATTCCTAATTTTCGTGCGAATAATGGCATGGAGACAAATTCCTTTCAAGTTCATTGATGATTCGCTGCGGCAATTGTAGCCGAAAAATGAAAGTCCAAGGCTTCTACACCTGATAGATTTGTGACGTTTCGGCTTGTTTTGCCCTTCACCCTCACCCAATCAATTCATAAAGCTCGACCAACACGCCACCGGTACTTTTAGGGTGGACAAAGGCCAGCCTTCTGCCTGGTAGTTCTAATGGTTCTTTGTTAATCAATTGAACGCCTTTTTCCTGCATAACAGCCAATGAGGCATCAATATCTTCCACCTCAAAACACAGGTGATGCATGCCTGGACCACGTGACTCAAGGAATTTACCCACACCGCTTTCTGGATCGGTTGGCTGCACCAGTTCAATCTCACTATCACCCACCGGGAAGAACGCTACATTGGCTTTTTGTGAGGGCACTTGTTCAACATGATCCAGGGTTAATCCCAAAACATCACGCCAGAAAGACAGGGATGAATCCAGATCATTTACCGCTATCGCGACATGGTTGATTTTAATTACATTGCTCATACCTAACTCACTCTCAATAATTTAATCTCTGGCGGTGTATTCGCCCCATTCTTTACGCAGCACATGACAAATTTCCCCCAATGTCACCTTGTTTTCAACACAATGGATCAACAGTGGCATTAAGTTATCGTCTGATTTCGCAGCGATAGCCAACTGGTCTTTGAGGGCTGACACAGCATCCTGATCGCGATCTGCCTTAAATGTTTGCAAGCGATCTACCTGTTCTTTTTCCACAGCTGGATCCAAAGTCAGTGGTTCCAGTTCTATTTTCTCTTCAATTTTATAACTGTTAACCCCAACAATCGTCTCATCACCCTGCTCAAGACCCTTCTGGAACTCATAGGCGGCATTCTGAATTTCATTTTGGATATATCCCTGCTCGATCGCTGTCATAGCTCCGCCAATTGAATCAATTTTTTCAATGTATGCCAACGCTCTTTGATGAATTTCCTCGGTCAAATGTTCGATCAGATACGATCCACCCAGAGGATCCACACTATCAGCCACCCCGCTCTCATGCGCAATGATCTGCTGGGTGCGCAGCGCTGTCCTGACGGATTTTTCTGTCGGCAGCCATAAGGCTTCATCCATCGAGTTGGTGTGCAGTGACTGTGTGCCTCCCAAAACGGCCGCCAATGCCTGCAAAGTCACCCGCACAACGTTGTTTTCTGGCTGTTGTGCCGTTAGGGTCGATCCGGCTGTCTGGGTATGGAATCGCAGCCTCATTGATTGATCAGACTGCGCATTGAACCGTTCACGCATGATTTCAGCCCACAAACGACGTGCCGCCCTAAATTTCGCCACTTCTTCAAAAAAGTTATTGTGTGCGTTGAAGAAGAAGGAAAGCTGTTGCGCAAAAGAATCAACTTCCAACCCGGTTTTCAACGCCGCTTCAACATAGGCGATAGCGTTAGCAAGCGTGAATGCCACTTCCTGTACTGCAGTAGAGCCGGCTTCCCGGATATGATATCCAGAAATGCTGATGGTATTCCAGCGTGGTACTTCTGTAGAACAGTAAGCGAAAATATCTGTTATCAACCGCATGGAAGGCTTCGGAGGAAAAATATAAGTGCCCCGTGCAATGTACTCCTTCAATATGTCATTTTGAATGGTACCGCGCAGTTGTTTGGGTTCTATGTTATTTTGTTTGGCTACCGCAATATACATGGCAAGCAGCACAGCGGCTGGCGCGTTGATGGTCATACTGGTTGATACTCTGTCAAGCGGTATCCCATCAAATAATTTCGACATATCATCAAGACTGCTGATGGAAACGCCGACTTTGCCAACCTCGCCCAGCGACATAGGATCATCAGTATCATAACCAATTTGGGTTGGCAGGTCAAAAGCTACTGACAAACCTGTCTGCCCCTGGTCCAACAAATAGCGATACCGTTTGTTCGATTCTTCAGCGGTTGCATATCCTGCATACTGCCGCATGGTCCACAACCGGCCGCGATACATGGTCGGTTGAATACCGCGTGTGTATGGATAGTCACCGGGATACCCTAAGCAGGTTTCATAATCGAATTCAGCTGGTATAGCAACCCGGGGCATTTCAATACCGGAGGATGTGGCAAAATGCTCCTGCCTTTCACCGAATCGCCCCATGACCGGTTCCAGGGTGTTTTCTTCCCATCGCTCAAATGAATCCTGAAGTGACATGGCAGTCCTTTCAATATATTATCAATTCTCATTGGATGAAAAAAGTATACCTTAAAGGCGGTATTCTTGTTGACTTATACGGGTATGGTTGGTAAAATCCTTCTGCTGTCCACGTAGTACCCTTCGTGGAAAAATAAAATTCAGAAAGGGCTTGAAAATGAAAGTATTGTTATTAAAAGATGTCTATAAGTTGGGGCGCGCAGGGGAAGTGAAAAAAGTCGCCAATGGCTATGGCCGCAATTTCCTCCTCCCGCAAGGTTTGGCAGAACTGGCAACCGCAAAAGCTTTGACCAAAGCTGACGCCATCCGCGAAGAAGCAGAGCGGGAACGCGCCATTCTCAATAAACAGATGGAAGGCGTTTTTCGGCAAATTGAGGGGGTTGTCCTTTACTTTGCTGCCAAAGCTGGTGAAACCGGCAAACTCTATGGCTCCATCACCACCCACATGATCGGTGAAAAGCTGAACAAGAAGCTGGGGGCTGAGATCGTTGATCATCGCCACATCGAAACCCAGCCGATTCGTTCATTGGGTGAACACAAAGCCGAAGTTCGTTTGACGATGGATCTGATCCCTGAAATTACTGTCGTGGTCTATCGTGAGGGTGACTCACTTGACACCATCAAAGCACTCTACGAGGCTGGTGAAGAAATTCCAGGCGCAGAAGAACAGGAAGTCGAATACGTTGAAATTTTTGATGAAGAGATCATTGACCTTGACGAGTCCTTGATCGAAGATGAAAGTGATGAGGAAGAGGAATAAACTTCCGAACGCCTAAATCGTAAACAAAAAGCCTGAGATTGATATTCCCAGGCTTTTTTCATCTTATTGCGCCTATAGTTTATAATCACTAAGAAAAAAGCGGTGTGCAAACAAGTAAAATGACTGAAACAACTGGACTTCAACTAAGAACAGCCCGTGAAAAAAAGGGCATCACCATTCAGCAGGTGGCAGAAGAACTGCATATCCGTGAACGATATTTGCTTGCCCTGGAGAGTGATGAACCTGCCCAAATCCCCTCAGACATCCAGGCAAAGGGGTTTCTCAGGTTGTATGCCGAATTTCTGGATATCACACTGATGCCCGCTGATCATATCAATGAAAAGGCGCCAACCCCGGTCGACAGCGAGATTGATCAACCGGACTTAGCAACTGGAGGCGAAGATTTGGAGCCTTCCACTTCTGGCCGTTTTGGAAAGCTTTTTGTTGAGAAACGCCAGCAACTTGGCAAAGAATTCGATGATGTTCACAATGAATTGCGTATCAACCCAACCTACCTTGCGGCGATAGAGCAAGAAAATATGGCACAACTACCGCCAGCCTCCCAGGCGAAAGGAATGATCGAGCGTTATACTGATTATCTTGGGTTGGATCGCGATGAAGTTCTGGGGTTATATTCGGATCTCTTGATCCAAAAGCAGGCTGAGGGAGTTTCACCAACAGAGAAGAAAAAACGCGCAGCGCGCAAAGTAGATGGCGCCAAACAGTTTATCACACCAGACTTGGTCATTGGTTTTATATTAATCGCTATCATCCTTTTTATTGGATTTCTCAGCATACGCCAAATCATGCAAACCCGTTCAGATATTACTGCGTTTGCCACACTCGAAGCCTTATCTACAGATGACTCAATGCCCGAAGAAACTCCCCTCTCCATCGAGGAGGAAGGTGATAATACTGAGAACACTGAGTTGCTAATTCAGGTGCCAACTGCAACGCTGCCGGTGATCCTCCCGCAAGAGGGTGAACAGGCACTGCAATCATCACGCATCCTTGTCCAGATGGTCGCCAACCAGCGTGCATATCTTCGCGTTATCGCAGATGATGAAATCGTTTTTGAAGGCCGTGTACTGCCCGGTAATATCTACGAGTTTTTCGGAGATCGAGAAATTTCGGTTGTGACCGGCAACGCATCCGCATTTGATATCACCCTGATTCAGGATAACCAAACTACCCAATTGGGCAGAATGGGTCTGGTTGGTGAAATCCTCGATATCACCTTCCAGCCAGACACAATCATCACGCCCACGCCTCTGCCAACCCAAACCCCGACCATAACCAATACACCACAGATCACTGCCACCCCTACCGCCACACCGGAGCCTGTAGAATGAAAACCTACCACCTTATCTCTTTGGGTTGCGCCAAAAATACCGTTGATTCTGAGGCGATCGCCTTGTTGTTAAACCAGATGGGAATGCGGGCACAGGAAAAGGCAAGCAAGGCCGATTTGCTTTTGGTAAACACCTGTGGTTTTATAAATCCTGCTCGCCAGGAATCGATAGAAGTGCTCTCTGAACTTGCCCAGTCGAAACAAAAAGGCCAGGTGCTTGTGGCAGCCGGTTGCATGGCACAACTCTTTTCGGATGCCATCAAAGAAAAAGTCCCGGCAGTCGACATTGTCATCGGCTCTCAACAATGGCACACGATCCCGCAGCAATTAACCCAATTTTGGGACAAACATGGGTATCATGCCGAATACCATCTGCCCTCTGAAGTCCAGACGCCACGCGTTGCCAAACAAGGCGGCAGTGCTTATTTGGAGATTTCTTACGGGTGCCGGCGGCAATGTGCGTTTTGTTCAATTCCTTTCATCAAAGGGACACTGCGCAGCAGACCACCTGAACAGATCTTTGCGGATGCCAGCCTATTAGCATCAGCAAATGTCAAAGAATTGGTGTTAATTGCCCAGGATACATCAGAATATGGCAAAGATATCAATCCACACTATGGCATTGTTAATTTGATCAAAGACTTAATCCAACGAGTGCCTCAAATTCCATGGCTGCGCCTGCTCTACACCTTTCCCGGCGTTTTAAACCCGTCATTTATCGATTTGATGAAGACCGAACCGCGCTTTTTGAATTACCTCGATATCCCTCTACAGCATGCTGATCCGTCAGTTCTCCGCAGCATGCAACGGCCTTCCGACATCAGCCGCACAAAAGATCAACTCCTGCAACTGCGTGAAGCCATCCCAGACATCACCTTGCGCACTACCTTCATCGTTGGCTACCCAACCGAAGGAGAGAAAGAATTTGCAAATCTGCTGACTTTCTTAGAAGAAATTCGGTTTGATCGTGTAGGCGTTTTCCCATTCTCTTATGAGGACAACACCCCCAGCGCTCCTCTTGGCGATCCAATCCCAATGGAGACAAAATTAGAGCGGTTGGATATCTTGATGCGTCTCCAGCAGGAAATTTCATTACAGAAGAACCAGTCCTGTGTGGGTATGAGGCTGCCAGTATTGATTGAAGGGGTAGACCACAATGAAAAAGTATCAATCGGCCGTTCTTACCGCGATGCCCCCGAAATTGATGGACTGGTTTTTGTAGATGGTGTTCATCCTGTCGGAGAATTCGTGGAAACCATTATCACAGAAGCGTTGGAATACGACCTGATTGGAAGCCCCGCCTGATTAAGGCGTTTGTTCTTCCTCTTCTCCACCACCCCCGGAGTCTTCTTCCTCTTCGATTGGTTCGTCCTCAATTTCTTCTTCTGGCGTTGGGGTATTTTCAATCACCGGTTCACCCGCCTCACATTTGTTTCGGGCTTCTTCCATTTTATCCGCCAAACCCTCTTCGGTAGGTACAAGATCATAAGCGACCTGATAATAGTCAATCGACGCACAAGATTCACCGGTTGCAACCAACAGATCTCCATAAGACATGTTGGCAACCGCGTACCGTCTGACAGTAGTAAAATTCGACCCATCCCGCAGGTTCGGCAGCGCTTCATACACCAACCCAAAGTAATATATACTTTGCAGCCAATCTACTTCCCAAAAAGCCGCACCTGTAATGTAAAACCGGGCAAAGGATCGATAACTATCTGATTCCCAATCCAGGGGTCCAAATCTGCTGGCTATTGACAGGTCATAGATACCGCCTTCTAAATTGCCATCAAATAAAATCTTCTTGACACCATTGTTGCGGTAAGCGATGTAATACATACCATCAACCTTCAAAGGCAAATAATCAGGGTACTCCAGGCGCAGTTTATCAAGCAATGGTATAGCTTCGTCCCAACTCTCTTCAGCTATCAGTCTTTGGGCATCTAAATACAAACCATCTCTGACCTGTGGGTCAAACGTGGGAGTAACCTTTACCTCAGCGGTCGGCGTCTCGGTCGGCAACGCAGCAATGAATGGTGTTGGTTCTTTGCTCTCCGAAACCGCCAGTCCAATCAACGCTTCTTGAAGTTTCTCCCCAACACCTGGGAAGTTAGGATCAACCTTGATCACATATTCAAAACGCTTTTTCGCAATCTCAAATTGCTCATTCTCTAGGTCAATTACCCCCAATTGAAACTGAGCAGTGGCGGCGATAATTTCTTGTTCGAGTTGTTTCGCCATGCGTATATTGATACCCTGGCGATACCCCAGGTAAATGCCAAGTAGAGAGAGAAGTAAAACTGCAACCAATCCAAAAAGGATGATACGGAAGAGTCGTTTTTTCTCTTTTGCAGGTTGTATTGTTTCGGGTGTTTGCAGTTCTGTCATGACTCACATTATACTTGATAATGAAAAATGAAAAACTACGATATCCGCACTAAACCAATACAATGTTTGTGCTTGACCTGCTTATGAAAAACATGTAAACTCTTGGTGGATTGAAGGAAATTGAAGTGGAGGCAATGTTGTGAATATCAATGCATCAAAACATGATAGATTTGGCTGCCAAGCATTGCGCCTCCTGGAAAGAAAGGTTCCGAGGTAAGGGAACCTTCAACCATCGACAAAAATAATTCCGTGGGTGCAGTCAACATCCCGCGGTTTTTTTTGTCACAACAACAATCGCAGTCAGGAAGAAAAGAAGGAAGTTTTTTAACAAAGGAGAAAAAAGTTGTTAGCAGCGAACTATAAAGAAAAACAATTTGATTTAGCCAAAGTATTGGGAAACAAGAAACTGCCAGCCATTATCGCGATGGTGAAATCTTATGGCTGGAAATATCTGGGGGCATCAATTGCGGTTGGCATCTCTGCCCTGGGCAGCACAGCTCAATTTTTCTTGCTCCAATATTTTATCGATGACTACCTTTCAGCCCGCACAGCAACTGTTGGCCTTCTGCCGATTGCCCTTTCATTCGTTCTGCTAACGTTGATCAGGGGTATTGGCAGTTTTTTCTCTGGCAAATGGACCGTTGAAATTTCTGAAGGCCTGACCAAACGATTGCGTGATTTCTTGTTTGATCATCTTCAACACCTGCCCTACGCCTATCACAATGAAACGGACACGGGCGAGCTCATTCAGCGTGTCACTTCAGATGTCGATGCCCTGCGATTATTCCTTGGCAACAACGTCATCGATATCGCCAGAACGTTAATCTTGTTCATCGTCAATTTTATCGCCATAGGATTGCTCAACTGGCGCCTTGCAGGTTTATCGATCATCGCCATCCCCGTGGTGATTCTTGTTTCCATATTCTTCTTCAAGAAAATTTCAAAGGTTTACGAAGTTTACCAGGAAAAAGAAGCCACGCTTTCGACCACCCTCCAGGAAAATCTGGCAGGGGTGCGCGTGGTAAAAGCCTTCTCCCGTGAAGAGTACGAAATCGATAAATTCGGAAAAAACAACCGAGACCGCTATACTGCGGGCTTGAAGCTCAACCGCATGCACGCATTCTTCTGGCCGGTGTCTGATATTATTTGTAGTATTCAGATCGTGGCTGGATTCTACATCGGTGGCATGATGGCATTGAACGGCACAATCACCATTGGCTCCTATCTGGCATACACCGGCATGATCTTCTGGATTATCTTTCCTATGCGCAACCTGGGTCGTTTGATCGTAGATATGTCCCGTGGATTTGTGTCGTTCGAGCGCGTTCGCGATATCTTGAAAGTAGCCCGCGAGCCATTGGAACAGGGCGATTACATGCCTGAGCAGATTGAAGGTAAAGTGGCTTTTCAAAACATCACTTTTTCCTACGAAGATGGTCACCATGTGCTTGAGGACATCACCTTCGAAGCAAAAGCAGGACACTCAATCGCACTGATTGGCTCAACTGGTTCGGGTAAAACCACCCTGGTGAACCTCCTGCCGCGCTTTTTTGAATATACCAACGGTTCAATTACGTTGGATGGCGTGGATTTAAACCGGTACCCGCGCTCGTTTTTACGAAAAAATATTGGAATCGTTGAGCAAGAACCATTTTTGTTCTCGAGGTCCATTCGCGACAACATTCGGTACGGGGTTTCTCGTGATGTCACTGAGGAAGAGATGATTGAGGCTGCCAAAGCAGCTGCAATCCATGATGTCATCCTCACATTTCCCCATGGATACGATACACTGGTTGGTGAGCGTGGTGTAACCCTCTCTGGCGGACAAAAACAACGCGTCGCCATCGCGCGAACATTGTTGAAGAACCCGAAGATACTGATCATGGATGATTCGACCTCGTCTGTTGACACAGAAACCGAAGCAGATATCCGTGAAGCCTTGAATCATTTGATGAAAACCCGCACCACATTTATCATTGCTCATCGCATCCAGTCCATCATCAATGCAGATTTAATCCTCGTACTTGATAAACAACGCATTGTTCAAAGCGGAACCCATGAAGAATTGGTACAGCAGGAAGGGCTGTATCGAGAGATCTTTAATATTCAAACAAAGATCGAAGATGATTTGAAAAAGGAGATTGATAGTGTCAACTAATTATTTTGAAGAAGAGGAGTTTACCACTACCTTCAACGGGCAAACATTCCTGCGTCTCGTAAAGGAATTAAAACCTGTCTGGTTCTATCTGGCAGGCATCCTCATCAGTATTGGTTTCACTTCAGTATTTGACAGCCTATTCACCTATCTGAACAAATTACTCGTGGATGATGGCATCCTCGCTGGAGATCCCTCCCAAATCCGCCTCAACCTGATCCGATATGGTGTCCTTGCCCTGCTGCAAGCAGTGTTTGTTTTTGCTTTCATTGTTCTTGCCGGCATTGTAGGAGAAAAGGTTCAACTATCACTGCGACAACGCTTGTTCTCTCACCTGCAGAAGCTGTCTCTGTCCTACTACAGCGTCACACCAGTTGGCTGGATCATGTCACGTGTAACATCAGATGTGAATCGCGTGGCAAACCTGCTCACCTGGGGTGTCATCGATGTTTCCTGGGGTATTTTGAATATCATCGCTGCCACCATTTTTATGTTGATCATTAACTGGCGCATGGCATTAGTGGTGGTCTTCTCCATTCCGATCCTGATCGTAGTAGCCATTAAATTCAGAACCAGCATCCTCAAACAATATCGTCAGGTACGAAAACAGAATTCCGTCATCACCGGGCAATACAATGAAATGATCACCGGCGTGCGGGTTATCAAAGCCTTGGGAAGGGAACAAGGCAGCCTGCAGGAGTTCCGCAAGGAGTCCCTGACAATGTACAACTCTTCCTATCGAGCGGCAGTTCTCAGTGCCCTTTTCCTGCCGACGATCCAGTTGATTTCGTCTTTTATTCTGGCTGGTGTCGTTTACTACGCCGGATGGCAGTTTGACAATCTGCCCGGCGGTATCACGATCGGCTCAATCCAGGCGTTCATGAACTACGTCACATTCATGATGTGGCCCATCTTTGACATGGCACGCATCTTTGCCGAAATGCAGCTGGCTGTTGCTTCCGGCGAAAGGATTTTCTCCCTGCTTGATTCTGTGCCTGCTGTTCAGGATGCTGATACCGCTTATGATCCCGGCAGCATCAAAGGTGACATCATTTTCGACAACGTCACATTCTGGTACGATGACGATGAAGAAAAATTACCTGTTCTCAAACATTTCTCGTTACAGGTCAAACAAGGCGAGACGATCGCGCTGGTGGGTCCCACCGGCGGTGGCAAGACTACCACCGTCAACCTCCTGGCGCGTTTTTATGAACCAAAAGAAGGCGAGATACGCATCAACGGGAAGAACTACCGTGATTACACCCTTCATGGTATCCACTCGAGGCTGGGGATTGTCTTGCAGACACCCCACCTGTTTTCAGGCACGATCATGGAAAATATCCGCTATGGCAGGCTGGATGCTACCGATGACGAAATCATCGATGCGGCCAAACTGGCTGGCGCCCACCAATTCATCAGTGACCTTCCCAAACAGTATGAGGAAGAGGTCGGTGAAGGAGGCAATTTGCTTTCGGTCGGCCAAAAACAGCTGCTCAGTCTCGCGCGCGCTATTTTGGCTGATCCAGAAATTTTCATCATGGATGAAGCCACCAGCTCGGTAGACACCATGACCGAAGCATTGATTCAGAAAGGCATGGACAGATTGTTGCAGTCATGCACCAGTTTCGTGATCGCCCACCGCTTATCGACCATTAAGAGCGCCGACCGTATTCTGGTTATTGAAGACGGTCAAATTCAAGAAATGGGCACACACGCAGAATTGATTCGCAAAAATGGCAAATACTACCAGCTGTACACCAAACAATTCAGGCAGGAAAAAGAGGCAGCTTACAACCTGCTGACTGATGACGTGACGCCTGTCGCCGCTGATTAGAAATATCAAGAACCGAACAAACGCCCGTGAAATCACGCATGGGCGTTTTCCATTATTAACAAAAAACACAAATTCGTGATATCGTTTAGAATTGAATTATCAAAACGACCAAGGATATTCGATTAATTTATGACTGGAAGCAACATACTGGCGATTGACAATGGCACACAGAGTGTGCGGGCTTTGCTATTTTCGCCATCAGGCGCATTATTGGCCAAAAGCCGGGTTTTGTATGAACCTTATTTCTCAAAACAGCCGGGGTGGGCAGAACAAGAGCCCGAATTATTCTGGCAAAAGATATGTCAGGCTTGTAAGACCTTATTCGAAAAAGAAGACGTAAATCCTGAAAGCATTGCCGGCGTAGCTTTGACTACCCAACGCTCAACCCTGATCAATTTGGACAAAGACAAAAATCCGCTGCGACCTGCCATACATTGGTTAGATCAACGTGTTGCCAGCAAATTTAAACGTGTACGCGGCCTGTGGGGGCTTGCGTTTGATCTGATCGGCTTACGCGAAACCATTGATTATTTCCAAAGCCAGGCAGAGGCAAATTTTCTGGCTGAAAATGATCCCGAAATGTGGGAGAAAACCGAGAAATTCGTCTTCCTCTCCGGCTACCTGACCTATAAATTGACCGGCGAACTGGTGGACTCCGTTGCCTGCCAGGTCGGATTTGTTCCATTCGACTATAAAAAACTTACCTGGGCCAGTCAATCTGATTGGAAGTGGCAGGCGCTGCCACCTATCATGCCTGAATTGCTGATCCCATTGAAGCCACCCGGTGATATCCTTGGCTACATCACCCCGGAAGCATCGCATGCCACAGGCATCCCTGCCGGATTGCCCCTGGTGGCAGCTGCCGCCGACAAAGCCTGTGAGGTTTTGGGCACTGGCTGCCTATCACCCGATAAAGCCTGTCTCTCATTCGGCACCACAGCGACAGTAAATACCACCCAATTTAAATATTTAGAGGTGATTCCGCTGGTGCCGCCCTATCCTGCTGCGGTTCCCCATGCTTACAATCTTGAGGTGCAAATATATCGCGGTTATTGGATGATTGAGTGGTTCAAAAGGGAATTTGGTCAGACTGAACAAACCATGGCCGACCAGATGAACGTTGAAGTCGAATTGCTCCTCGATGATCTGATCAACCACTCAGAACCAGGTGCGATGGGCCTCGTCCTTCAGCCCTATTGGTCACCAGGCCTGAAATTCCCCGGCCCAGAAGCCAAAGGAGCCATTATTGGATTCGGTGACGTGCATAACCGCTCCCACGTCTACCGCGCTATCATCGAAGGTCTGGCGTACGGCCTGCGCGAAGGATTGGAGCGTACCGTAAAACGAACGCACCAACCCGTCAATCAGATTGTTGTGGCCGGAGGCGGTTCGCAGTCACGTGCTGCCGTCCAAACCACGGCAGACATATTCGGACTCCCCGTAGCGGTGCCATCCATTTATGAAGCCAGTGGATTAGGCGCTGCTATTGACGCCACCGTCGGTCTGGGCATTCACAGTGACTTCACTTCTGCTGTGGAATCAATGACCAGCATCGGTGAGATCATCGAGCCTGATCTTAACAACCACAGCCTATACAACGACCTCTATTACAAAGTCTATAAAAAACTATACCGGAAGCTGCAACCTTTGTACGAAAAGATCCGGGATATCACCGGCTATCCAACCCAGTTTTGAGGGCCAGTTAACCAGAAAATATTCATCGTTAATTGAATGTGACCATTATTTATCGGCCAACAATTCCAAAATGCAGGCGATTTTATCTTCGCCATTCAGGTATGCGTATTCGCCGCCGGTGTAGTCACCTCGTTGCTCAAGTTGCAATCCAAGGCCTTCCAACCTCAGGATCTCTTTTTCCATGTCTTTCACTTTGAAAGCGATGTGGTGTACACCTTGGCCGTGTTCATCCAGAAATTGCTGCCAGGTGCTTGGATTGCCGTCCGGTTGAATTAATTCCAATTGGATATTTTCGAATTGAAAAAATACCAGTTTGGCTCTTGCCGTGGTTGCCTCGCCTTTAAAACGTGTGTGAGCCTCCTCGAGTGGGTCGGTCCAATGACCTTCAGGCACCGCAACTCCCAATACCTCAGCAATTGCATTGGCAATCTTGTTGGAATCTTCGACCACCAGGGCAACCTGGGCCATTACTTTGTAATCATCGATCATTTTATTTTCCTTTATTTTGTGAATCGTTACAGTTTACACTTAAGAAGAAAATTCGTGCAGGTCAAGGTTGAAAAAGTTTACCGGATTTTCATAACACCACAAAATCGCGATATCCTTTGCTTCATCAGTTGAAAGATAGTCGATCTCAACCAGATTGCTCAGTGCAATCGCCAGGTTTTCACGTGCCATCTGCGCATGCGCCCAGGCATGGGTTGCATAACCACCCAAATCTGCGCCAAACAGGAAAATTTTTCCAGCAGGAACGCAGCTGATTGCCTGTTGAAACAGGTTCTGACAATAAAGCGGGTCAATGATATTCGCCCAACAGAAGTTCAAATACACATTCGGATAATTCTTCCCCAGGAACAACCATTCACCGCCATAGGGCCAGTTGGCATGGAACAAATCAAAGCGCACATCCCGGTGTTGTTCAAGGATTGGTGCTAACAAGATCGCATTGGCACCGGATACATCCTGTCGGGTGCCCGCCAACAGCCCGGTATGCAACTGCACTGGCAAGTCTATCTCACGCGCCATACGCAGCAATTCGTGAAACAGATAATCATCCAGCGCCTGGCGAGAACCGGGAAACTGTTCTGCAGTTCGTTGGTTTGAGAGGTAAAAATTGAATATCTTCTCTGCATCGCCTTTGGTCGGGTTTCCATAATTCAACCTGCGCCGGTAGGCGGTTTGGTCTTTGAAAGCCACTGCGCCAAATCGCTTATAAGCTTTGAAAATTTCGAAACAACCTGCAAGGTACTCATCCAATGAAGTAACCGTTCGCAATTTTCAAAG
>Ga0334886_1001594_pt1 | contig 25882 bp, 20 predicted proteins | sample GraSluR1_MG_9_FD_207232 | JGI IMG/M metagenome (GOLD analysis project Ga0334886, IMG submission 207232) | Sludge microbial communities from methane-producing bioreactor in Wageningen University, Netherlands - Granular Sludge_27_06-R1 | ecosystem: Engineered > Bioreactor > Anaerobic >... | reverse complement strand
TACGGGCCTTCTTGGAGGGCGCGGATTCTTCCTGGTTCCGAAAGGTCATCGGTAATTACCGAAACAGGCCATCCTTCTGGGGTTCCAAGATATATCTTTTTTGCGGAATACGGGCATGTAGGTTCAATCGCACAATTCAGGCATCGGTCGGCTGCTCCTTTGGGGTGATTGCCCCTGTGAAAGTGGGATAGCATCCCAAAAGACGCGATCGAGACACATTTCTCCCCAAGCAGCCAGCACAGAAGATCTAAGTCGTGACAGCTTTTTGCCAGGAGGATGGGCGCGCTTTCCTCTGCCCGTCTCCAGTTGCCCCGAACATAGCTATGCGCCATATGAAAATAACCGATATTTTCTTTGTGCTCCACAGCCATGATCTGTCCAATCGTTCCTTGGTTCATCTCTGAACGAAGGCGGGAAAAAAAAGAAGAGTATCGCAGGACGTGCGCCAACATCACTTTTTTCTCCAAACGCTCTGCCGTTTTCACAATCAGGATCGATTCGGATTGGTTTGGAGCCATTGGTTTTTCCAATAGGAGGTGATATCCCATCTCCATAAAATGAATCGCAGGTTTCGTGTGTTGCGTGTCCATCGTAGCAATGATGGCGCAATCAGCTACCTGCTTGGACGGCATATCTTCCCACGAAGAAAAACGCATCGTGGGAGGGATCCCCAACATGTCTCCCAGCGTATTCCTTCTTTGTGGATTGGGTTCAGCGATCGCGGTAATGGATAGTTGGTTTGGATTCTGTTGCGCATAATACCCATACGCTTCCGTTCCCCGGTTGCCAGCGCCTATGAGGATCGCATTAAGCAATGCCATCTAACCCCTCCAGTCGGATTACAGATTTTGAATCATGATTTCCCGCAAATGAGCATACTGCTGTCTGGCTTGGTGCGCCAAACTCTCTAGATCGTTGTGTTTTCCTTCTCTTGCGGCCTTCTCAATCCGTTTTGCCACATCCATCAGAGCAAACCCGCCCACACTGCTGGATTCCCCTTTGATGGCATGGGCATGTTCTTCGGCAGAATAATAATCATGTTCTTGAATGGCTTTCGTGAGTTTTTGAAGCAGGACAGGGATGCTGGAAAAAAAGACTTCCGCCACATATTTGGCAGTCTGCGTGTCCTGTAACACCTGATCCATAAGGCTTTCGCGATCAAAAACAACCGGAGGTTTCTGCGGTTGGCTTTGATCAAAAGGTGTTGATATGGATTGATGGCTGCTGGCTCTTCCCAGCCAGAGTTCGATCGCATTGGCCAGTTCGTTCGAACGGACTGGTTTAACGAGAACATCATTCATACCTGCTTTCAGGAAGTTGATCCGATCCGTTTCAGAAGCTTTGCCTGTCATTGCAATGATCGGGACTTCTGGATTCAAGACCCCAGAATGCGAATCTCGGATAATTTTCGTTGCTTCGAGGCCATCCATCTGAGGCATATGGCCGTCCATCAATACAAGATCATAGGGGATTCGCTGTAAGGCAGAAACAGCCTCTAGTCCATTGGCGACAGCTTCTGATCGATAGCCCATTTTTTGAATCATCTTCGTGCTGATCAGCTGATTGGTGGGATTGTCTTCAACAATCAGGATTCGAATCCGAGTTTTTTGGGCTTCGGTTAAAGAATGCCGGGTAATCAGAGAGGACTCTTTTTCCGCTGCCTGGGAATCCGATGCTCGACCAAGGACAGCAGCAATGCACTCCCGGAGTTGGTTTTGCCGCAATGGTTTGGGAAGATACGCGCTGAACCCAGCGTCAGACAATCGAGCTGCATCGCCTCGTTGAGTCCAGGAAGTCATCATGATGAGCGAAAGTTCTTTGGACTCAGCCAGAAGCTGTTTCCCTAATACCAATCCATCCATATCCGGCAAATTCATATCCACGATTGCGATTTGAAACGGATCCGATGCTTCTTTTGCCTCTTTCAGCATCTGTATCGCCACGGACGGGTGATCCGCTTCACCTGAGCGACATCCCCACTTCTCCAATAAGGTTTTCACCAAAAGCCGATTGATGGGATGATCATCTATCACCAATATCCGTACGTTTTTCATATCTCCCATGGGGAAAGAGTCGGGATGCTCTTTTTGGGCTTGCTTTTCAAACTGTGCTGTGAACCAGAACGTCGATCCGGATCCCTCTTGACTCTGTACACCGATATCTCCGCGCAAAAGCTTGACCAGTTCGAGGGAAATGGCCAATCCCAACCCAGTTCCTCCAAATTTCCGGGAGGAGGAGGGATCTACCTGCGTAAAAGGAAGAAATAGAGACTCGATTTGGTTGGAAGGAATCCCAATTCCCGTATCGATAACCTCAAATCGAACATTCACATGATCCGAATCCTCTTTTTCCAAACCGACGCGAAGAGTAACACTGCCTTGCAATGTAAACTTGACGGCATTTCCACAAAGATTGATCAAGATTTGTCGGAGTCGGCCTGGATCTCCGCGAACCAACAAAGGAATCTCGGGATCGACGATACAAACAAGCTCAAGCCCTTTTTCCTGCGCTTTGATCGCCAATAAGTCAATGACATCTTCCAGGGTAGTAAGAAGGTCAAAATCGAGAATCTCGATTTCCATCTTTTTGGCTTCAAATTTTGAGAAATCCAAAATGTCGTTTACAAGCCGCAGAAGCGATTCAGCGCTCGATCGAACGATTTCGGTATATTGCAGTTGCTGGGCATTGAGGGAGGTATCCAAAAGCAGGCCAGTCATACCGATAATCCCATTCATTGGCGTACGGAATTCATGGCTCATATTGGCCAAAAACTGGCTTTTGATTTGATTGGCTTTTTCCGCTTCTTCTCTTGCTTGATTTTGCGCCCCTTCCGCTTCTTTGATCTGAGTGATCTTTTGAAATACCAGCATAGATCCGACAATACGGGACTGTTGATTTCTCAACGGGAGGTAATGATATTCGAACCAGTCGTCTTTCGCCGATGATCTCTTTCTATAGCGGAATTGGTTTTTCGGAGAAGAAAGGTCCGGTTCCAAAAGGAGGGCGAAATTCAGATGGCGCAAGGCTTCTTCGAGGCTTTTTCCCAGAGCAGATCGATCAATCTCGAAATAGTCATTCATTAGGTTATTCAGATCAATAATGGTACGCGATAGATCCATCAGCAAAAATCCTTCGGGAAACTGCTTGAATAAGGCATCATGAGCGATCGGGCGGAGGTTGAGCAATTTGTACCTAATAATTGCCCAATACAAGAGAAGCGCTGATGCGGCAAATGCATACGGGGTCAACGAGATCTGCCACAACCTACGGGTAAAAAGATTGTCTATGATCACTGAACCCATGGGAAAGAGAGGACAGATTGTAAGAACCGCCATTCCTTTTTTGATCATCCCTGAGATCTGTCTCCACCGGATAAAGGATACCCGGATAATCAAGAAACCCAATAGGAACGCATAGACATTGTAGGACCAGTACCACAGATATCGAGGCCAATCAAATCGGACCACCTCGGAAGGGAAAATCCCATAAGCGGTGATTTCTTGCATCCGAAGCCAAAAATGGTTGAATGGATTGGGTAATTGAATCAACAGCAGCGCGAAAGGGATGCTGAAGAGGAGAAGGATGGTTTTGAAATGAATCCAATGGTCGTTGTGGGTGTATGCCAAGGCAAACAGAAGAAAAAAAGCAGGGATAAAAGGGAAACCTAGTGATTCAAAAACAAACCAGAACATACCCACAGAAAGCTGAGTAGAGGAAAGAAGGCCTGCGTTTCCGATGAGGTAGAGAGAGAGGAAAACCAAAACCGCCAAAAAGTACTTGGAGCCAGGAACAGTTAACCGGTTCCAAGCCCAAAGAAAGAGGATGAAACAGATTGATCCAACAATAAACAGCGGTATTGCAGGCGCATACAGATACAAACCTATCTTACTCCCTTCGCTCGACGCGAATCAGATTCCATTGTACATGGATTATATCATGAGTGAAGGAGTAAGCAGGGTATGAACCCGTATTTTGTAATCATTCCCTAATTGAGAAACTTGAACTTGACCAACCAGTAGTCCGCGCTTCCGAAGTTGGTGGGCACATCTCCATCCGAAGAATAGGAGTACCCCCCGACAATGAACCCAAGATCATCGGTTTGCTGAATCGAATAAGCGAAATCATATCCGCTTCCACCGATGGCTCGTTCCCATTCCAAAAAACCCTCCGAGTCAAGTTTCAAAATCCAATAGCTATGCTTGCCGGGATTGCTCGATACATCGCCATCTTGAGAATTGGAAACCCCAGCGACGATAAACCCAAGATCATGCGTTTCCTGAATGGACAGAGCAATATCTCGATCACTGCCGCCATAGGATCGCTCCCATTCCAGTCTTCCACTGGGATCAAGTTTTACGATCCAGTAATCAGCGCTCCCACGATTCTTCGAGACATCGAAATCATCTGAATAGCTGTATCCCGCTGCAACAAATCCTCCATCGTTGGTTTGTTGGATGGAAAAGGCCCGATCATCGCTGCTTCCCCCCAAAGCGCGTTCCCACTCGATTGCGCCGCGTTCGTCCAACTTGATGATCCAAAAGTCCGCATCTCCTCGATTGGCGGAAATATGTCCATCCGATGAAGTGGTATACCCAGCGACGATGTACCCTCCATCTTTTGTCGGGCGAACAGAATATGCGGCTTCGTCTCCGGTTCCTCCGTAGGTCCTTTGCCATTCAATCACGCCAGACCCATTCAGTTTAACAACCCAAAAATCAACGCCCCCCTGGTGTTGGGTGATATCATGATCGCGGGATTCCGTATCTCCGGCTACGATAAACCCGCCATCGCGCGTTTGGCGGATGGAACGGGCATGGTCATTTCGACTCCCGCCAAAGGATCGTTGCCAAACCAATTGTCCGGAGGAATCGGTGCGTACAACCCAAAAGTCGTTCCAACCCAGACTTTCTGTGACATGACCAGTGCTGGAGCTGGTATAGCCAGCAATCGCGAATCCATGATCTACCGTTTGTGTCACTGAATACGCGAAATCAAAGTATTGGCCCCCAAAGGGTTTTTGCCATTCAACCAAACCATCGGGATCCAGTTTGAGTACCCAATAACTGTACGCACCCGGATTGACAGAAAAAACGCCGTCTCGGGAGTCGCTTGTGCCCACGACTACATACCCGCCATCGGTTGTTTGCTGAACGGAAAAGGCGCTGTCGTCTCCGGATCCCCCGTAGGTTTTCGACCATTGGATTTGAAATGCATCCACAAAACGGGCCTCAAGGGAAACAGAACGGTTAATCAGGGTTGTGTAGAGAAGATCCTCACTAATCCGAACTCCCTGTTCGTACCATCCGTCAAATGCAAACCCAGATGCCGGATTGGCTTCCAAAACCAAATATGAATCGCCTAACCGAGTCAATCGGATGGTGTCCGACCAAGCTTCATCCTCTCGGCGGATCATCCCAGCTTTTGGGTTGGAAGAACGGGCATGGATCGAATAGATCGTCATATCGCGCGATCGGGTGGAAAAAGACCATAAAGGGCTTTTTTCCAATAGGTTGCCGGTATAATCGAATACGCGAATCTGCCAATAGTAGTCTGATCCGGGTTGAAGATCTTCCAAAGTCAATTGATTCTCCGAGGATTGAACCATGAGGTTCAGCTGTTCAGGAGCTCTACCGACATACACTTCATACCAATGCGTGTGGTTTGAAGAAAGGATTGAGCTGCTCCAGCGCAAGATCGGGGTAAGAGAAACCTGCTCCTGCTGGTGCAATGGTGTGGGAGAGTGCACCAATTGGGGCAAATATTGAATATCAACCTTCTTTTCTTGAAGCTGCTGAAGCACATGCAGGTTTTTGCTATCTTCGGACAGATCCAGAGAATTTCTCCATAACCAAACGAGAGACAGTTCGGGTAGATCGATGAGGGGTGTCAGATCTTTTACTCCCGTTTCAAAAAAGTAGAGCCGTTTCAGATGGTTTAAGTCCCGGATTGGATTGAGGTCGGAAATGGGGTTATCCCAAACAGATAAGGATTCCAAGTTTGTTAAAGAGGCCAAAGGAGCCAGATTGACGATGGTGTTTGCGCTGATGTCCAGGTAGCGAATTTGCTCCAGATCCTGAAGAGCTTCGAGGTCAGCGATCTGATTTCCGTGGAGTTCGACCCAATGAAGGTTTTCCAACGCTGCCAACCCGTCGAGGGATCGAATGTCGCTACCACAAGCCATCAGATATTCCAAATCCTGCACTTCTTTCGAAAAGAGGTAGGGTAAGAAAAGGCGATTCCCGAGATGGTGGACAATCACTTCTCGCAAACGGGGATCTTCGATCATCACCGGTTTTCCCAGATTCATGCCTTGAACCAGTTGGATTTCGTTGATCCAAGCGCGATCATCGCTTTCCCCATCTAAAACCCAACTAAAGGTATGGGTTCCCTCAGGCAGCGCGCGGATCACTTGCTGCCAGTCCCCCGAAGACCATCGGCCATATTCGATGTCGTTCACAAAAAACCGAAGTTGGGGCGGGTTCCACAGATCGGTTCCCGGTTGGACTTTTTTGGAGAATCGGATGGCCGTTGATGGTCCGATATCTATGGCAAATGAGAATTTTCCTGGAACCGCTCCACCCTGAAAAGCCAGCGCGTTTGTTCCAAAATCAGTTATGTTTTCTTGAACAAAGGGTTGGGGGGTCCCTGTTGCAGTTGCGTTCTCGAAGGCAAAGGTATGGGAGTCGAAAGACTCGGTTCTCAGAATCCGTTCCTGCAGATCCAAAAGGACAGGCTGACTGAAAAAATCTCCGGCTTTAGCGACCAAAAAAAGGTATGGATGGGGGGGGGTAAGCTCCGCATTGGTTTGCTCGGCGCCAAACTGGTGTAGGAGGAGCCCCTCTTCCGGGATTTGGGCTTCTGAATGGGGCGCGGCATAGATTAGATACTCCCTGTGGATATCTTCTTCGAATGGGATAGACCATTCCACAAAATATACTCCATCAAAATGGAGGAACCTTTCGAACTCCGGTGGAAAAGGGGTATTGATCAGAGGTAGGGTTGCTCCATATGCCTGAAGGAGCAACTGCACATCCCATTGATCGACAATACCATCCGGTCCAAATTCCGGATGATCGACATTTGTGGAAAAAGGCGCTTCCGGAGGAAGAATGACGTGAGATCCTTTTCGACCAATATCGGCAAGAGCCCAGTCATCCCCCGTATTTCCCAATCGTTGAAGTAGAAACAACAGATCCCATTCGTCGATAATCCCATCCGGACCATCCTGAATCCGACCTGTTGTGCTTAGGTCTCCAATGCTTTGCAAGGTCTGAATACCGTATGGTCCTTTCCGACCATTTGTGGGATGAGCGGTCAATGATTTGGGTACTTCCCCTCTTTTTTGCAAAAGGGTTCCATCAAACGAAAAGCTCTCCAGGGCATGAATCCGGTTCTGGTCATCCAAAATGGGTGGGGTATCCAATGGATCTTCGCCCACTACCCAAAGATATACAGGGGCATCTGTTTCTTCCGGTGTGCCATCCAGGAGCATGAGTCCCGAATTCGATCGGATGGGCTTATTGAGAATCAGATAAGCATAGAAAACCGCATCATCGGCATCCAGGTAGGAAGAAACGGTTCCATTGTGATCAAGGCGCTGAATGATCGATATGCTCCCTGGCTGCAACCAGGAGTCCAGAATTACTTGTATGGGCGTATCGCCGGGTGGTCCATCGAGTATGGATTGCGAATATAGAACACCGTCTTCGACATAAAGATGGTATTCTCCCACAGGAAGCTCTGTTGTCCAATAGCCAGATTCATCGGTGAAGATTTCCGCTAAAGGGTTGCCAGAACTGTCTTTGATTGTCCCCGAGGCATACGGGACCGAAAGACCGTATCGATCCATCACAGAAAATACCCACTCATGCGAGCGGGTATTATGCCAAAAGATAAAGAAAGAAATGAATACTGATGCGATGGCAACGATAATAAACAGTAGCACGAGCAATGACTTACGCATGTGCCACCCCCCAAACGTGGATCGAAATAAAACCCCCGAATAGTTCCTGCTATATTATAGCATGGTTTTTTCAAAAAAGGTATATATATTCAATCATAGCTAATTTCCATAATACTATGTAATTTTATCTGGCGTGAAACAGCTCGTTATTTCGCATATTTGCGAATCATTTGATGAAAAGAAGAGTTGATTCAATAGAACCCAGGATCAGGGTTTGTTTTCCCCAAAGGGATAAGAAAAAGGAACATTCGAACAAAAAAAATCCGCAAACCAATCTTCTGTTTACGGATTTTCCTTTTGCTATTCCATTGGGTCACGAGGGTATTGAATGGGATCCTATTTGAAAAGATCGTCGAGTATGGACATAAGAAATGGTTTTTTGGAACTAAAAGTCCGTTACTTCACCACCCGCAATCGTTCGGGTCGTTTTGGTATTGATGTCCACAGTCTTACCGGGTTCGATGGTCCCACTGTCTGTATATCCTCTGGTTTCCCAATATCCCGGTTTATAATGATCCAGAATTTCGATTGTTTTCAGCCATTTGCAGCTTTTATACCCCCACAGATTGGGTACAACCATCCGCAGCGGAGCCCCATACTCTTCTTCCAACGGTTCTCCGCCTACGCCCCAGACCAACATGGACGTCGAACGATCGAGATCGTCGAAAGACACGCAGGTGGTATATACTTCCGCGCTGTGAAACAGCGCATGTGTCGCATGGGATGCAACTTTGATCTGAGGCAGAAAATCCCGCCACAAAATCCCATCCCAATCCACGCGAACCGACCATCCGCTGACTGAGGTCAGCCTTGAGCTGGCTGTTGATGAGCGGAACTCCTTCTTCAGTTGAGAAAGCGAAAAACCCAAAGGGCGATTGACACAACCCCGAACTTCAAGCCGAAAAGTCTCCAAAGGGATTCTTTGAATCCCTTCCGCCGCGAACACTGGGGCCCGTAGACGAGCCAATTCTGTCAAACCGATCCCTCCGCTTCCTTGTCGACAATCTTCCCGGGATTTAGGATCCAGTTCGGATCAAATGCCTTTTTCACATTTCGGATTAATCGAATTTGCACAGGATCCAAGGCCATTGACAAATATGGTTTCCGTTTCATCCCAATTCCGTGCTCGCCTGAAAGGGTTCCGCCCAGATCGATCGCACATTGATACAGCTCATGTAACGCTTCTTTGATTTGTGTTTCCCAACGAGGAGAATCGGTTTCCGCGTTCAAGAAGGTAACATGCATATTCCCGTCGCCTGCATGACCAAAGTTGATGGTTGGCAGGCTATATTTGCGCGAGATCTCATCGACTCGATCCATAAGCGCAGGGATTTTGCTGGTCGGAACGACCACATCTTCCATACAGTAATGGGGATAAAATGCGGAAATCGCCTCGGCAATGGCTTTTCGCGCTTTCCAAATCTTCAACCGAGTATTACGGTTATCTGCGATAAAAACCTCCAACGCCCCATGATCCATACACAGTTTGCCCAGTCGTTCATAATCGTCAGCCAGGGTCTCTTTATCGCTTCCCTCGAGCTCGATGACCAAATGGGCTCCAGCGGAATCGAAGGGGAGTTTGGTATTGAGAAAGCGCTGAGTCAGCTGCAATGAAGCGTTATCCATAAATTCAATGGATACGGGCATCAGTTTAGCTTCCATGATCATCTTGGGAACAAAGGCGATGGCTTCTCGTACAGTAGAAAATGGCACCAGTAGATCGACGATGTGTTTGGGAAGAGGCAAAAGCCTGAGGATGATCTTGGTAATAATCCCCAAAACCCCTTCAGAACCTACCATTAAATGCACGAAATCAAAACCGGTTACATCTTTGACATGCTTTCCACCGAACGTAGTGATCGATCCGTCGGCAAGGACCACTTCCAAACCCATGACATGCGCTCCTGTGGATCCATATTTGATTACCTTGTTGCCTCCCGCGTTTTCAGCCACATTTCCCCCAATGAACGATGCATCGCTGGAACAAGGATCCCCTCCATACAAAAGCCCATGAGCGGCAGCTGCCTTTTGAATCTCGTCGGTAACAACCCCCGGTTCTACTGTAATGGTAAGGTTTTCCAAATCCAGTTCTAGAATTTGGTTCATTTTTTCCATCGCAATAACGATTCCGCCAAAAAGCGGAACTGCGCCTCCAGAAAGACCGGTGCCTGCGCCTCTTGCTGTAACGGGAATCCTTTGGGCATTGGCCAATCGCAAGGTGTGGGAAACGTGTTCTGTATGCTCGGGAAAAACAACAACATCGGGAAGGCGAAGAATCTCAAGGTCCCCTTCTTCATCTTTGCTGTAGGTAAGGCGTTTTTCCTCGTCGGTAGAGACATTATGGGGACCAAGGATTTCTTGAAGCTGGTGGAGCGTCTGCTCGTCCACTTGTCGGTATGAGTTCATAGGCGTTCCTCCTTCTCGGCCTCCAAAGCTTGGATCAGTTTTGGCACAATATCAAAGAGATCTCCGCAAAGACCAACATCAGCGACACGAAAGATAGGTGCTTCTGGGTCCTTGTTGATGGCGATGATGAATTCTGATGTTTGCATCCCTGCGAGGTGTTGAACAGTCCCCGAAATCCCGATGGCAAAGTACGCCCTTGGCGCTACGACTTTTCCGCTGAGCCCAACTTGGTGCGGATAAGCGATCCATTTTGCTTCTACGGTAGGCCGACTGGCTCCAACGGCTCCACCAAGTAATCCCGCCAACCGATTGAGCATTTCGAATGAGTCAGGCCTCTTCAGTCCTTTTCCGCCCGCTACAACGAGTTCGGAGTCTTGAATGTTGGCCTGCTCGCCTTCCAACTTCCGTACTCCTTTCATCACCAATCGGGAGCAAAACAGAGATTCCGGGAGCGTAAGGGATTCTGATCGGAATGAGTGAGTTGGATGATGAAGGGCAGGGAAGGTTTTCGGCCGGACCGTTGCCATCTGCGGAAGGTGGTTCGGCGTTTTGATGGTGGCAATGATGTTGCCTCCAATCGCGGGGCGGGTTTGCAAAAGCAGACCGGTGTCCGGGTCTATATCCAAACCCGTGCAATCCGCAGTCAGGCCGGTGTGGATCTTTGCAGCCACAGCCGGAAGGTACGTTCTTCCGGCTGTTGTGGCCGGCGCGAGGACGATCTCGGGTTTATACCGGCGGATGATCTCAACCAACACGCTGGTGTACACTTCCGGATCAAACTGGGCGAAAGAAGGGTTAGAGACCAGCGCTAAATAATTGGCCCCGTATGTGGCCATAATGGACGGATCTTCGTCGAAGCGATCGGATAAAAAGACAACCATCACGGAAGCGTCTTTCTTTTGGGCCAATTCATAGGCTTTCGAAGTCAATTCCATACTAACGGAATGAATCCTTCCATCACGAATCTCTCCGATGACCATGATGACCTGTGATTGATTCCGAGGAGTCATCCCATCACCGCCCAAATGGCAAAAGTGCCATCTCTTTCAATCGTCGGACAATTGCTTGAATGCCCTGGTCGATCTCTTTGCCAGTATACTTTACAACCGAACGGGTAATCTTGGGATAGGAAATTGAGACCACACGAGTAGGAGACCCTTGCAAACCGATCTTGGAAGGATCCAAATTCATCGATTCGGCATTCCATCCTTTGATTTCTGTCCGACGCGCTTTGATCTTGCCCGATAAGGTAGGCATCCCCGGATCGTTCAAATCGCCTAAAACCGTCAATAGACAAGGAAAGGGGATATACTGCATCTCATATCCTTCTTCCACGGTTCGCTCCACCTCAACTCCCTCAGAATCGACTTCGATTCGGGTGATGTATGTGGAAAAGGGAAGATCCAACATTGCGGCCACTTCCGGTCCCACTTGACCTGTTTCTCCGTCGGTGGCTTTTTCTCCGGCCAGGATCAGATCAAAGGGCGGAAGGGTACGAATGGCTTCGGCCAGAACGTGGGCGGTTGCCCAAGTATCAGCCCCAGAAAAATGACGATCCGTGAGCAGAAGTGTTTCATCCACACCCATGGAAATGGCTTCTTTTAAGGCTTCTCGAGTAACCGGAGGCCCCATGGAAACAACAGTGATCGTTCCTCCCCGCTGTTCTCGAAGATCCAAAGCAGCTTGGATGGCATGAAGATCCAAAGGATTGATTACCGTGCCAACACCTTCTCGGACCATTGTTCCGGTTTCCGGGTTCATCTTAACTTCATCTGTGTCGGGTACCTGTTTCATCAACACAATACAATGAAATGCTTGATTTTGCACGCCATGATCCTCCTTCAAAAAGGAACGCCCGCCTATGATTCGGTGGGCGTCCTGTCTGGGTATTTGGGTTGCTACCGATCGCTTCCCGGGTTTTTGAACTTGTACCCCTTTCCGCGGACGGTGAAGATATATCGGGGATTGGAAGGTTCTTCCTCAATTTTGGTGCGTAATCTCCGGATGTGGACATCAACGGTGCGGGTATCCCCGTAATAATCATACCCCCACAGCGTATCCAGCAAAACATCGCGGCTGAAGACCTTTCCTTCATTCTCAGCCAAAAACCGAAGAAGCTCGAATTCTAATGGGGTCAGGTTAATCACATGATCTCGGACACGAACCTCGTACCGTTCAAGGTCAATTTCAAGCTCTTTGGCTTGGATGTGCTTGGGCCGTTCCACTTTTTGCTCCATACTTCGCTGAATCCGTCGAAAGATGGCCTTGATCCGTGCCAAAACCTCTCGAACGCTAAAGGGTTTGGTGATATAATCATCGGCTCCCAGCTCTAATCCGAGGATTTTGTCAAATTCATCGGTTTTGGCCGTCAAGAAGATAATGGGTTTGGCATAATGCTTTTCGTGGGCCCGGATCTGTCGCGTGAGTTCAAAACCATCCAAATCAGGCAACATGACATCGATGATGAACATATCCACCTCATCGTCTGTGTTCGCGATCCCGAGGGCTTCCTCGGCGTTGTACGCCTTCAAAACCTCGAAGCCGTCTTTCTTCAGGTTGTAACTTAATAGCTCAACGATGGAAGGTTCATCGTCAATCACCAAAATCTTTTTTTTCATGGCATCCCTCTCCTTTCAATCTGATCTGTTTCATCCATATTGATTTTAACATATTTACAGATCATTTGCAAGTGTTACCTTCGGTGCCGGTTTCAATTACAGTTTACATTGGGCAGAAAGCAATTATGTGAGGAACAAAGGATTTTGGGTTTCTCTTTGAACAAACTTAATCGGATATGCGCGAGGAAAAAAATAAAAGAAAAGGGTCGATTCAAGGGTCTTTCAGAACGATGTTCGCGTAAGATCCACACGCATATTGCTTTTTTGGCGGAATTGTGATAGGGTATCATGGGTGGAAAGAAAGGGGAATCTTGCATGCGTGGTTTTTTTGTTCCCAACAAAAGCACCGATGAACGCACCGAAGTCTGGACTGGGAATCAAGTCCATATCCTTGATCATATCGATGGAAGAGGCATATTGGGAGAACTGGCTCCTTTTTCGCTCAATCCCATCCAACGATGCTTCTTTGAGTACTACAAAAAAGGGGGAGCAGTGATTGCAACCCCAACGGGGTCCGGTAAAACGGTGATTGCATACCTTTCTATATTTCGGGGAGATCAACCCAAAAAGACAATTTACATTACGGCGACCCGCGCATTGGCCCGCCAGGTATTTCAAGACCTTAAGGGGACTCAATTGCGGATTTTCCTGCGAACTGGTGAGAACAAGATGGAAGTCCGAAGCAACTATCAGATGGTGGTTGCCACTCCAGAGGCTTTTTTGGCGGCCCGTCACTCAGGCGCTTCATGGGTGGAAGAAGCAGAGTTGGTTGTGTTGGATGAAGCGCACATGGTTGTGCAAGATCGCCGAGGAATTGTGTACGAAGAAGTCATCATCCATACCGTCGCAGATCTAAAAGAGCTTCTGATCCTTTCCGCAACAATGCCCGACGCGGTAGAAATGGCTCGGTGGAGTCGGTCTTCCCTTTTGATTGAAAGCGATTGGAGGCCTGTTCCTTTGATCCGTTCTTTTGAACGATACCCTCTCCCCACCGAGAAAAATGGACTGAAAGCCTTGAAACAAGTTTTGGATGGATTTCTCCTCGAAAACATCCATCAAGGAGTAAAGTCGATGATTATCGTGCCGTCTAAAAAGGTTGGCTGGGTATTGTTGGAAAGTTTCGAGCGATTGGGATTGAAGGCCCTTAACGAGACGGTCCCCTACATCAAGCCGGAACTGGACTCAGCGCCCGCAGTTGCCTTTCACAATGCGGATATTCCTCTTGAGGAAAAAGAAGCCATAGAAACCCATTTCAAGAAAACGCAAGGAGGCATTCAGGTTCTCATCGCAACTCAAACACTTGCTTATGGATTCAACTCTCCGGCCGACGACATTCTTATCTACGTCAAGTATGCCGCTCGGGATCCTGATCTGTTATGGCCGAAATTCATCGATCTTCTTCAGTTTGAAGGGCGCGCAGGTCGGAAGGGATTTACCAAACGCGGAGAAGGCAAAGTGATCTATACAACGGGACAAACGGGCGATAAAACCATGCAAGTCCTTCAGCAAAAACTCAAACAGGGGCTCGGAGACCATTTGGAAACTGCTCTTGATCGTTCTTTTGCTTCTCTTGATTCGCGGTTTATGGGGTTTGCCGCTCAGCGTTTTCTGGGGGACATCGAATTGATTTGCCTCGGTCTGATTTCCGTTGACAAAAAAAGGCTCAAACTCATCCATTATCAGGGAGCGTCCCGGGAACCGTTAATTCAAACCGCCATCCGAAGACTGCACGAGATCGGGATGGTCGATGAGCATGATAATCTTACACCATTAGGGCAACTCACCGCTTCGTACATGTTCAACCCCGAAACGGTTGCTTCTTTCTCGCGCGCTTTAGAACAGACGCGAGGATCGGAACAATCTAACTTGAATATTTGGGATCTGTGGCGCAACATGCCATTTCTAATTCCCAATTCTGCCTACATCCCCGATTTCTATCCCCCCTACATACCGATGCTGCCAGGGGATTGGCATCCTCATCAATTGGCTAGCGATGATACCTTGAATGGGATGTTTCAACATGGATTGGGGGTTTTGCATATGAAAGCGGGTGTGGGCATAATGAAGCGAAAGCACGAGCTTAGGCGCCAAAAAGCGCCTGCATGGAGCGCCACCCTCTATAACGATACCCAACTGGCTATGAGTTTCTACAAACAGGGTGTGTCCAGTGGGTTTTGGGACGGGTTGGGTGCCCTTGAAGCGGAACGGGTATGGAGGTCATACGCTTATGGGGTCCATCCGTACTTCTCTTTGCTCACCCGAATACCCCAGATCGGATCGGTGCGTGGCAATCTAATGTCTTGGTCTGCAATCGCCATGGGGATCCATTCCGACGTCGAACTCCTACGGGTGATCCTCAAAGAACCCGATGCTCATCTTTCGCTTTATCAAAGCTTAAAAGATCAACTCCGCCCATGGTATCAGGCGCAACTAATCTGGTTGAAAAAAAACCAAGGGATTTCCGGTTCAGTGGACACGAAATTCCAAATGGAGCTAGACCTTCGGATTCTCATGGAAGGAGTGGAAATCATCCGGCAGCAAGAATCGCTATATGACATGCTTCTGATGGATACCCCGCGCATGCAGACGAGAGAAAGCCTGCCCGAATGGATCCGAACCCGTTTCGAAAAAGCCCTATGCTTGTTTTGCCCCAAAAAAGAGTCCGCGATGATGAGCAATCAGTTTCTGGATATGGAGATTATGTCGGAAAAAGGAACCCTTTTGGGTCGGGGCGTGTATTACGAGCAAGGGATGATGCCGCCTCGTTCGGTGATCTCCATGATGCCCTCCGACCTTCCCTTTTTGGTGACTGATGGAACGCGGTTCTGCTGGAATGATTCGGAAGATTGATTGGAGAAGGATGGGTATGGCATCCATCCGAAAAAGAGACCGATGATCATCGCTGTCGCGTTGAGTGGTGGCGTAGACAGCGCATCAGCCGCGGCGATTCTGATCGAACAGGGTCATGATGTTCGGGCGTATCATATGGTGGTGGGTTCCAACGCATATCCCGAAACCTTAGAACACGCCGCGGACATCGCAAAGATCTTACAAATACCCTTTCGTTCCATTGATTTACGGGAGGATTTTGAGGAAGAGGTTCTTTCATACTTTCTTCACACCTATCAAACGGGTCGCACGCCAAATCCTTGTGTGGTTTGCAATCGATCGATCAAATTCGGACGGTTATTGGATCGAGCCATGAGCGAAGGCGCCGAGGCGTTCGCTACCGGCCATTATGTCCGGATGGGCATCCATCCTCGCTATGGAAGACTCATGCAATGCGCAAATGATCTGGGCAAAGATCAAACGTACTTTTTGGCCCAGCTTCCCAAAAGGGTCATGAAGGTGTTATGTTTCCCGAACGGAGGGTTTTCAAAAGCTTCGATCCGGGAAAAAGCGGCCGCATGGAATCTTCCTGTCCATGACAAACCAGAAAGCCAAGAACTCTGCTTTTTTCCCGGAGATTACCGGGCATTTCTGAATCTTCGAGGGATATTGGCCCAACCGGGGCCTATTGTGGACGAATCGGGGCGAGTATTAGGCCAGCACCAAGGGTTATGTATGTATACGGTCGGCCAGCGGAAAGGGTTGAACATCTCATCTCAAGAACCGTTATATGTAACAGAGATCGACGTTGCCGACAATCAATTGATTGTCGGATCCTTCGAAAGTACGCATTCTGGGGCCTTTTGGATTGGTCATCTCAATTGGATGATCGAGAATCAGCAAGAGCCATTGGATCTTCAATGCAAGATCCGCAGCTCGATGCGGCCCATCGGATGCAGGATTGAACGGAGTCAGGATTCTGATCGGGCCATAGTCACCTTGAAAACCCCGGCGCATGCTGTGACTCCTGGACAATTGGCCGCATTCTATGATGGGACCTTTCTTGTCGGCAGCGGATTCATTTTGAAAGAAAAAAAATAGCTCGGCAATACCGCCGAACTATATTAGAAGGTGTTCCTCCTCTATCCCAGAGGTATTATACCACAAAACAAGCAGATTCGGAAGGATTGGCAAAACACAGAATTGCCAATCATTCTGAGTTTAGAGAACGAATGTGGTATACTCTTGGTTGATTCGGGAAAGCGAGAACAAGGGTACTAATATTTCTAGGAATAAACCCCCATAATGGAAATCAATCGGGAGGAACCCTATGCGACCATCAAAAAAAGGTACTGTCCTATGGGTTGTTTTGCTCTTCATAGCGATCTGGGCCGCAAGTTGCGCGGCGTTGGTGGATCCTTCTTCCGATCCAAATCCCGGACCTCAAGCCGTAATTTTTTTGGATCCCATTTTGGAACAGGCTGTCCGCGGTGCCATTGGATGGGAACCAGGAACACCGATATATCCCAACGATGTCCTTGAAGTCACCCAGCTCTTTTTGGTAGGCGACTTGGATTCCCCGAGAGGGTTGTCATCGCTGGAAGGGATTCAACACTTGGTAAACCTTCAGGAGTTTTGGTTTTCCGTAAACCATGTGAGTGATATCTCTCCCTTGCAAACTCTTGTGAACCTGCGAGTTCTTCGATTTGGATGGAATATCGTGGCCAATATAACTCCGTTACGAAATTTGATCAACCTAGAAGAACTTTACTTTCCGGGAAATCAGGTCACTGACATTTCTCCGCTTCAAGACTTGGTTAACTTGCAACGGCTCAATTTTTCGACCAACCACGTGAACAGTATTGCTTCCCTGCAAACCCTCTCCAACCTTGAAATGCTCTATTTCAACCAAAACCAAATATCCCAAATAGAACCCCTTCAGTTCCACCTCAGTAACCTGAAGCATCTGTCTTTCAATAGCAATCAGGTTACAGACGTGAAACCCCTGCAGTATTTGACCCGTTTGGAAGCGCTTTCCTTTAATGAAAACCATGTGACAGATATCGCTCCTTTAATGTACCTCACAGGTATGCAATCCCTTTCTTTTTGCGATAACGGGGTCACCGACATTCAATCTTTGCAAGCCCTTACCCAAATTCATACCCTATCCTTCACCGAAAACAGCGTTGAGGATATCACGCCTTTGGTCAATAATCCGGGTTTGGGCACTGGCGATTATATCAACATGACACGCAACCGTCTCGCTCTTGACGAAGGTTCATTGAACTGGACGCATATCCAAACTTTACAGAATCGGGGCGTTTTCATCGATTACCATCCTCAGAAAAATGACTAAGGCAAAATTGACCGCACAACGCGAAATCCCGATACGATACCGCTAATGGAAGGTCTTCGGTAGTCTCTATGAGCCGTCCGGGCAAATAATTCTGGATAACCCCAGTTGCCTCCCCGGATCACTCGAACAAACCCAGCATCAGGGCCTATGGGATTCTCCTTATCGCCTTGCCGATAGCTATACTCATCAAACCAGTCATGACACCACTCCCAGACATTCCCGCTCATGTCATAGATCCCAAGTTCATTGGGCTTTTTTTGCCCGACTGGGTGGGCTTGATTCTCCGAGTTGTTCACATACCATCCGGCTTCTTCCAATGTGTCGGTTCCGGCAAAGAGATAATCTATTTCGCTTTTGTGCCCCCCTCGAGCTGCATACTCCCATTCAGCCTCTGTTGGCAGTCGGTACCCTTCCACTTGAGTAATGTCACGGGTCAAACGTCCATTCATATCCAGCAATCGCCCACTCAAATCATAAGCCGGGCTGAATCCTTCCCTTTCGCTTAGCCAGTTGCAGAATTCGATCGCATCCCACCATTCAATATTGAAGACGGGTAGATTTCCTCTCCCCCAGCCTTCGTCATCCGGTTCAAACATTCCTGTCTCTTGACAAAAAAGGTCATACTCCGAAAAGGTCACATTATATTGGCCAATCCAATAGTCATAGGTTAGGGTCACTGTATGGGTGGGGCGCGTCCGTTCATGTAAATCTCCAATTTCATCACCCATTTGAAAAGAACCGGCCTGAACACGGACCATTTCCAGAAACGGATCGCCTTCTGAATCGGTGGCCAATAGAATTCCAGAAGAGAAAACCCATAAACACAGCATAGCAAGCGCCAACACTCTGCCTTTGGTTCCATAAGGTTTCATGAGGATGCCTCCTTTCGTAACGTGCGTCCCTTGCTCATTGGATCTAGGGATCCTATCTCTCTACATAATCATACCACAAATAGGAAGGAACCCTTTCAATAAGTCTTTAAGGAATCCAATCATTCATATGAAATGTATGTGATGATTGAGGCCAATCGGAGGATCTCTTCGGTGATTGTGCTATACTATTTATAGACGGAAACCGAATATCCAGTACACTGCGTAGCGTCAACGCCCGAATCGGGAAAGGAGTGGTTCCTATGGCCAAAGCCATTATCGTTGACGATAGTCAAGTAATGAGGCGCCATCTCAAGAGGATCATTGAGGATATGGGTCATCATGTTGTGGCGGAGCTTGAAGACGGTCACAATCTTCTCAAAATGTATGAAAAAACAAACCCAGATTTTGTTACATTGGATATCGTCCTGCCCAATTCTGATGGCATTGAGATTCTTAAGGCACTGATAAAGGAGTATCCTCATGCAAAAGTCATCATGCTCAGTTCAATGGATAAGAAACATACCGTCATTGATTCGGTGCGATACGGGGCTCGGTATTTTGTGATCAAACCCGTAGATACGAAAAAATTCCGTCAAGTGGTCCGTGTTGTTCTGGGAGAAGCATCAGAAAAGCAAGAACCACACCCTTCCGAATCCAATACTCTCAACGAATGATACTTGCGGAAACCAGAAACAGGAAAGGAACAGCATTGTGCTAGCACAAGATTTTTCTTTTCGAAGGATCCAAGGCACCGAAGAGCTCCTACGCCTGATCAAATTTTCGTATGCCAACAATCAAACCCTGAATGAATCCCGACGGGAAAGCATGGCTATTCATGAGAAAAACGTGGTTTTAGAAATCTATGGGGTATTTCTTGGGGATCAGCTGATTTCATCTTGTTTTCTATACCCGTTTGTCATGCGGTTTCGCGGCGCGATGATCTCAGCAGGGGGGATTGGGACAGTGGCTTCAAACCCAGTGCACCGCGGAAAAGGCTCTGTCCGTTATTTGTTGGAACATTCCGTGCGCGCGATGACCGAAAAAGGAATGAAGGTTTCGGTGTTATACCCCTTTCAATACCCCTTCTATGAAAAGTATGGGTGGGGTCGGTTTTCCGATGCCTTTCTGCATCGGATCGATCCCTCCGAGATTCTTCATTTTCCCAATGATTCAAGCGTCCAATTGGAGGAATATCAATCCCCACTCCCTGAAATTACCGAATTTTACAATGTCATTGCGCAAAGAGAATACAATCGGGTTTTGATGACCCCAGAGATGTGGCAGAGAGAACTCAGCAATCCACATGATCCCTCCCTCGTGGATGAACGGTTGGTGGTCTTCCGCCGTCAAGGGGCGATATCCGGAATGTTGCACATGTCCATGTATAACCAAAACGGACAAGAAGAGGTCCCGATCACCTACCTAGTGGCCCAAGACGCGCAAATCTTGCGGCAAATATTCCGTTTTCTGGGCGGTTTGTCGATGCAACTGCGTGAAATCCGACTGTATGTGCCACAGGACTTTCCAATCAGTAATTACTTGATGGGAAGAACGATCCAAACCGTCCGGAAAGAACAGACAATGATTCGAGTTCATCGGTTGATGGATTTAAACGGCCTTACGGTGGAACTACCCGATCGAACGGTCTGTATCCGTCTTAAAGATTCCATTCTGTCAGAGAATTCTGGGGAGTTCCAAATCACGGTCCATAAAGGAGTCTTATGGGTCGAAAAGGGACGAGACCCACAACTGGAATGCTCCATGGCCCTTTTTTCTTCGGCGCTATCGGGTTTTACAACCTTCCAAGAAGCGCTTGATGCGGGTCGTGCTACCGCTCTTGTGTCAAATTCCATCGAAAGTTTTCCAAAAGAGATGACTTATTTTCCGTATGATTTTTGAAGATAAATGCCTTCCCGTGTTATTTGATTGTTCTCTCTATACGGATCCGCTTTCTTCCATCACGGAATAAAAGAAAGCTGTTTATCACCTTCATTCAATTTATCGCTTCGGTTTTTTATTTTCTAGCCATATAGATAAAACCCAAGCATGCCTTCTGCGTTCTCTTTTTCTTCCCCCATACTTTTTTCCATAATAAGCGGACTATCGATAGTTGAATTGATCGGGAATCGAATTGGTTGCCATTCATTCCTTCCTTTCTTTTTCTGGGGAGTATACCAATCAACATTGGTGATGAACGAGATCCAAGTAATGTTTATATGAGGACTTAATCAAAAAAAAAAACAAAAAATGCTTATGAATTGACTTGATTCAATAGAATCATTTATAATTGCAACGAAAAGCCGTACACATTCATAAAAAAAGTAGAGGAGTGATTTTGTGTACAATGCGTTGACCACCAAAGAAGTAATGAAAGTTCTGGAAGTATCTTCTCCTTCTTCCCTGAAAAAACTGGTAGAAGAAAAGGGGATCCCGTACATTCGGATCGGAAATCGGAACTTGCTCTATCCCAAAGGCAAGTTGGCTCAATGGATGGTGGATACAGGGTTATCAACCGATTTGGATGAAGCCAACAATCGAATCGATTCCGTTGTAGAGCCAATGAGAGCCGAAGCGGCCAAAAGACCCACAAAACCGAGGGGGAGGCCGAGAAAGAAGACCCCGTAAGACAATCCAATAGGGGATTCGTACCACATTATACTCCTTTTCGAAGGAGTATTTTTTTGGGGGAGTGTGGTTTGGGATCGATCATTGGAAACACTCCTTAATAATTTACGTCACTAAATAAAGATATACAACTATAACAATTTTTGGGGTGGTTCACAATGAAAATTGGTCTTATGATAATTATCGGGATTTTTTTGTCCCTGTTCTTTCTTTTTGGGAACGCGAACAAGCAACCGGACGAAAAGGAGGGAGTCATGAATCGAACAGAGATCCTTGAACTGTTAAAAAAAACCGTTCCAGAAAAACGGAAAGTCATATACCTTGCGGGGGGTTGCTTTTGGGGTGTAGAAGGATACTTCCAGCGATTGGAAGGGGTAATGGAAACCCGAGTTGGCTATGCCAATGGGGCGTGGGAAAACCCATCCTACGAAGAGGTTATTCGTGACTCCGGTCATGCAGAGACTGCGCAAGTTGCGTATGACGAGAGTGTGATCAGCCTGGAGGAGATTGTGCTGCATTTCTTACGCATCGTGGATCCATTTTCGATCAATAAACAGGGAAATGATGTGGGCGTCCAGTACCGATCGGGGATCTATTTCACAAACGAGGAACAAGCCCGTCGAGCCCGACGGGTCATTGGATTCTTTGAAGAAAGAGAAGGAAGAAAAACGGCCATTGAGATCTTGCCGCTGCAAGGGTATTGGGATGCTGAGGACTATCATCAGGATTATCTTGGCAAGAACCCTTATGGCTACTGCCATATCCCGTTAAGCAAGGCATCGGATCCTTTGTTCTCTTTCCCGATGACCATGGATGACTCAGAGGAGGCCCTGAGAGTAAGAATCGGAGAGCTTGCCTTTCAGGTGACTCAAAACGAAGCCACGGAAAGACCATTCACCAGTGATTTGCTCGGAGAATACGGACGGGGCATTTTTGTGGACATCGTCAGTGGACAACCGCTTTTTTCCTCCAATGATAAATACGACGCCCAGAGCGGTTGGCCAAGCTTCACCCGCCCGATTGAAGCCCGCGTTCTCAGTTATGTTCAAGATCATTCTTTGGGTATGAGTCGGATTGAGATTCGAAGCCAACAGGCAAATGCCCACTTGGGCCATGTTTTCTCTGATGGACCGAAAGACAAAGGCGGTCTGAGGTACTGCGTCAACGGGGTTGCTCTGCGGTTTATCCCATATGAGAACATGGAAGAAGAGGGGTATGGGCCATACAGGATTTTGGTGGATTTGACCCTTTCCAGCGAACCTATTGTTCCATGAGCAGCCATTACCCGGAACTCAATATCGGTTATTCATATTTTGACGTGTCATCGCATCACTTACCCTTCTTGGATCTCTTTTTTCACCTGTTCGCCCCATTCCACGATCTTGCTCTTTTGCTGTTCGTACTTTTTGACCGTTTGAGAAAACCCAATATATCGGACCAAGGTATTGTCTGAAGCCAACAAAGGGCTGACTTTATTCATGATCTTTTCTCGAGCCTTGGGATCATCTCCCCCGCAGGAGTAAAAGAAACCGATCTTCTTACCGCGCACCTCATAGCGTTTCAAAAAGGTGCGGACGGGGATGGAAAGATTCCCGCCCCAAATCGGCGAACCCAAAAAGATCCCGTCATACTCTTCCAGTTGAAGGTTCATGGGCTCAATATCAGAGTCTTTGTGAAAGGCAATTTTGCCAAGCTCGCTAAAGATCTTCCCCATTAGCTTTTTCCCTTTTTTCTCTCCCTGTACCCGGATCTCATGCAGATCACCTTGCACTGTATCTGCAATGGTTTCTGCGATCATTTTGGTATTTCCAGAATATGAGTAGTAAACAACCAGAATTTTTCCCACGCCAATCACCTCTCTCTTGTATTCCACCGATCTCAGTCATTAATTCTAAACCTTGACCCCTTTTCCTTTTTTCCGGATGGATGCGAAAAGGCCAGTGATCATGTGCATGAACAATGAACCAGGGCTGGCCACCATAGACACCCTCGCCAAAGCACAGCTCCTGGAAGGGTTCATCGCCAGCCCAGAGGTGATGGAAGCCTCCAACGGCACCTACCGCAGAGGGCTGAAACAGTTCTTCCTCTGGCAGGAGGGGCCCCCCACAAAGGGGGACTGAACCGTACCAACATCCTGGCCTACCGCAACCACCAGATCTCCACCAGGGAAAGCCCCTTTTTTGGGGGTCTATGTCCATAAAGACACGTGGGGGTATCTTCTCAGTGCTTTTTCCAAGAACTACTACAGCAAAAAATACCCGCCAGGAACAGGGGAAGCTATTTACGAAGCAGTATCAGAGATCAGGTCGATACTCGAAAAGAAAGCTCAGGTGGATGTGGTTATTCGGGAGAAATTCTTCAGCATGGGTTTGGAGGGGATCAAGTCTTGGGCGAAGAAAGCAGGAATTCCGCTACCCAAATCAACCTCTATTGTCGATATTGTCGAAAGCATCATAGAAATCTGCCACCCATTCAACTCCGAAGTGAACGAGTTTTATTCGAGGGCTTCTATTCGGGTGTTGGGATGGAGAGATTCCGTTTGAAGGTGGTACGATGAGACGCATACTGCTCAGCAAAAGCACCCAGCATAGTTGGCCTTTTCCTCACAGCCATAATTTCACGCTAAATTCTTCAGATGAGGCGAAACTTGCCTCTGGTTGCGAAACATCCAACCGAAGGGGTGTAGCATGTCAAAACCACTGAATATAGTTCCGCCTTCCGAGTATGGTTCATTATTAAGCCAGATAAAGGAACGGGTCACTCACTCGTTTGTGGTCTCTCGGGTCAGCACCGTTTGGAGTTCTTCAATAATCGGAGGAAGTCCTTCGATAACAGTCTTCCACAAGATATCCAGGTTAATTTCAAAATAGGCATGAACCAAACGATTGCGCATACCGGTCATCTTTTGCCATGGGATATTGGGGAAACTGGCTTGGGCTTCCTCACTCAACTGACCTGCTGCTTCACCTACGATTTCAATCGCCTTTACGAGTGCCCACGCAAGCTGGCGGTCGTGGTCGAGATCTTGCCTGGTTCTGTTTTGTGTGAACCTGACCGCTTCCAGGGCTGCGTCAAGCATATGACACAATCGAATCCGATCATTCAGCTGCATATACTACCTCAGCTTCAGAGACTACACGTTGACGGAAGTACCGGCTTAAATCCTCAGGTGTTCTCAGATCGACTTTTCGTCCTAGGAAAAACTCGGAAAGGTCCTGTTCCATCCCGGCGATATCAAACAGGGTGGGGATATGGGCAGGATCAAATTCCGCAAGTATATCCACATCGCTATCCGTTCGAAAATCATCACGGATTGCTGAACCAAATATGGCCATACGCCTGATCCCGTTTCTCTGACAAAAGGAAGCCAAGGCTTCTCGTGAGAATGTGATGCTTGTGTTCATGAGGTCACCCCCTATATCTGAAAAAGGTGTTTGAGATTCGTTGCATAATTCAAGACGAAAAGCACATTGAATCAATAGGCAAGATACTGAACGGAAATATCGGCTCCGCCCCTACCATCCCAAATCCTTCGCCATCCTACAGAACCCTGTGCCCTCATCACAATCCGGCTGGTTATATCCGCAGCGTTCAAAGAAGCCAATGGTCCTCTTCTTCGACTGATGAAGAATCACTTGGATGATCTTCAGTTCTTCATACTCCTTTTCCAGCAGACTGAGACCTGTGATGCCAAAACCTTTGCTTCGGTGAGAGGGATCCTGATGAAAGAAATAGATCCGGACGATCTTTTGGAAGGGATGCGCCCAGAGATACCCGATCTTCAGAACATCACTCCTGATCACATAGACCTTACCGAAATAGTGAGGCAGCGCTCTGAAATCGCTCTCTTGGATCAGCAGATACCGTAGCAGTCCTGTATGGTCTTGGGCTTGTTCTTGCATGAGAACTTCGACAAACTCGTTTATAGGCTCCTCATCGGTGATCCGATGAATGTGGATAGTAGGAAGATCCACGCCCTTACCACTTTCTCCTTCAGCCCCTTACCCGCCACAAACTTCGGCACTCGCTTTGCCTGGATATCAATGGGTTCCTTTGTCTGTGGATTCACACCCTTGCGTGCTTTTCTGTCTTTGACCACAAAGCTGCCAAATCCCACCAACCGAACATCTCCCCCGGTTGCCAATTCATCCGAAACAGTCTTGATGAAAGCGTTAATGAGGCCTGGGGATGGAAAGATTCCCGCCCCAAATCG
>Ga0334886_1001585_pt1 | contig 26067 bp, 18 predicted proteins | sample GraSluR1_MG_9_FD_207232 | JGI IMG/M metagenome (GOLD analysis project Ga0334886, IMG submission 207232) | Sludge microbial communities from methane-producing bioreactor in Wageningen University, Netherlands - Granular Sludge_27_06-R1 | ecosystem: Engineered > Bioreactor > Anaerobic >... | reverse complement strand
TTTGATATGCATTTTTCTTCATGCTGCACTTCCGCAGGATTTGCTCTTTCTTCGAAGCTTCCCTGCCAATGGACTTGTTACTCTTTTGTAGGTTTTTCTCTTTTAATTATTCAAGGGCGAGCCGCCCATAATACAATACAGATCACTGGTTGTTGCCTTTTTTCCGCAATTTGCCAAATTGCGGTACATATTATTGCTCCGCTCCCAACGGACTTGCTTTCTCTTTTTTTAGTTTTCTGATCACTAATAGCTAATATCTAATAACTCCATCTCAGCTATCCATCCGTAGGATTTATCTTTTCTTCGTAGCTATGCTCCCACAGGATTATCGTATTCAGACCATCCTGGTCTGCTTTTGCTGCTTGCTATCCATCCGCAGGTTTTTATCGTACAACAAGTTGGTAACTTGTTCCTGCTTAGCTCCCCAATGGACTTGCTTTCTCTTTCTTTAGTTTTCTGGCCACTGACAGCTAATATCTAATCACTCCTTCTCTGCTATCCATCCGTAAGGATTTTTTTTCTTTCCGGCATTAGAAGAACGACGGAGGAAAAAACCGTACGAGAATATGCTTCGGAGCTACTGTCTGACGAACGCAGTGAAGAGTTTAGCGGAGAAGTAGTCTATTTTTTGAGACCTGAGTACGCCTCGTCTTAGTGCTGATAACCTGACTCTTTTTAATAATCCACCAAAGCACAATCTCTCCTATTGATCTTGATATCTACATCGTGAAGGTTCAAAGCTATCCCTATGATACAGATCGCACATCTTCCTGTAAGTTACCAAGAGATACCGCTATCTTTACACTACTCTTCTCAAAAAATCTCCAATACCTCTTCTCAAGAAAAGGCAATTCTGTAAAGCAGCAGGATAAAAATTCCTTTGAATGCTTCTAAAAGCAGCAGAAAATTTGCCGGACACAGTGCATACTGCTTTCATCTGAATCACATTATCTCCAAAACTCTATTATTCTGTATCTATCACCGATAGTTTTGAAGAGAAACACCCTGCAAGCATCACTTATCCTCCTCCTCTGGCAACGTGTTACCCTTTTCATTTTAGGTAAGTGATAGAACATCACATTTCCCTATCGGTAGAGGTTATGTTTTGGAATGACTGAATGTAAGACAATCATCATCATAACAGTGTCCATAATTTCTACACGATCATGTTCCCAAGCTGTACATTTTTTGAATGCCGTTGAATTCGTGAAAACTCAAAAGTATAATGACGATTTATCTTGACACAAATAATATGTGATAAAGATTTAGCTGTACAATGTCGTACGTTATTGTCAATAGAACAGTATCAAGTTTGAGTACTATTTCTGAACGAAAAACATTAGGAGGAAAGAATGAGCAAAAAAAGTAGTTCTAAGATTAGCCCAGCTAACAACCGTTCAAATCAACAAAATCCAAACAAAGGAACAACCGGAACCAATCGTCAATATTCTCAAGTTCAAGGTAATCGAGGAAAACAATTGAATCCCAATCAGGGCAAAACTGGTAAAAGTGAGGGAAAATAGTAAGAAACTCAGAAAACTCGAGTAGATGGAAACGAAAATGATCGTTAGTAGATTGTTGCGTTGACGTTTATCTTGCTTTAGAGTACGTTAGTTTCTGGAAGAAAAGTTTAACCTCGAAGAATAAAGAATCAGATACTGGTGTATTCTCGTTTCTATGATTCTCTTAAGTTGATTGAGCCATGTTCTACTCCTTCTTGATGTTTTGTCAAAAATATCAAAACAATGAGAGTTCGGGCTCAATCTTTTTTTATGATGCTCCGAATTTACACCAACCTGTGTGACACTACCACAATAGATAACTGCATTCTTAATGGCACCAACATATATAAAAAAACCTTGGATTGAGTTTGGAATAGTTATGAAAATACGTTTGATAAAATCTCTTACATGTATTGACCTTAAGCTTTATAATACTCTACTATTGATGGGACTCATACCAACGATCTATACAACAGTTAGAATCTTCCTTTTAGGCAATCTACCTACCGACTGGGGTATAAATATTGCAAGCCAATTGTTATGGATACATATAATCTATGAAGTCTTACAGGAAGCCATCATGCTACCTGTATTCTATTTAATAGGCAAATCACTATACCAAAAGCATGAGTTCGAAAACAAAGTAAAGTCAGGCTTAGTCGTCATAACTTCATTATATAGTGCATTGTCAGTCGCTATTATTATTCTTGCTGAACCAATGATTATACTAATGAACCAAAAAACTGAGCTTATTCCAGCTACAGTAACTTTTGTTCGGTTAGAGACAGTAGCTTCTATTTTTATAACCTTGGTGCAGTTTACGACATTAACCCTGATCACAATACAGAAAAGCAAATATTTGATACGAATACTGGTCTCACAGGTGATTTTGACAATTGTTATGGACATATTTTTACTATCTGGCAGTATTTTTTCCCTTAATATTGGTGTTAATGGCATAGCCATCAGTAATATCATTGTGAATATAGTACTTGTTGCTATTTCTCTTGATTTTATTAGGAAAGAAGGCTTTTGCATTTTCAATAAATCCAAAGTATCTCTTCATTGGATGAAAGAATGGTTTATTGTCGGAGGTTACTCAGGGCTTGAAAGCCTTGTGCGAAATCTAGCTTTCATAATAATGGTTGTGAGAATGGTCAATATAGTGGGAGAACAAGGAAATTTTTGGCTAGCAAAAAACTTTATCTGGGGTTGGCTATTGCTTCCTGTTCTACAACTCGGACAGCTTATTAAGAGAGATTGTGGGGTACATAATAACAAAGCGATTCAGGAGAAAACAATAGGTTATTTTACTATAACAGGAATTATCGTCATCATATGGATATTTACCATTCCTGTTTGGAAAACATTTTTCAAGTATGTCATGAATATTGAGAATTTTGAGGCTATTTATAGCATTGCAATGGTATCGTTGGGTTTTTATGTCTTATTTGCTTTTAATAATGTTGTTGATAGCATATTTTACGGTATCGGCAAAACACAATACATGCTTTTTCAGTCATTGGTTATCAACATATTATTCTATGGTACCCTCTATTTCTTGTACTTAACCGGCATCTACAGACCTGATCTCATGGTTATCGTTATTATGTTCGGAACAGGTATTGCTCTTGATAGTTTATTAACTTTTGGTATGTTTCAGTGGATGCTTAAAAAAAGAAACATCAGGATTTTTCGCTAACGATACTTGTAGTTTGTCGTATTCTAAGTAACGAGTTCTATAAATTCAAGACTTTCCGTTGGCATCAAGATTTTATTAAACCAATTTATACAATTATTCCATAAAGAATTATATGTTTCCGTTAATAGTGGGTCATCAAAACTTGTCTTTTAACCTTATGTTTGGTACTCTGGGATTGAATTCAGGATCAATACTGGCGATTTGTTCTTTTATAATAGAACGTTTACGGATAGCAGGCTCCAAGCAATATTGCCTGAACTTATCAGGATCTAAATCAGTCACATCTCTTATCCAGGGGAAGAGTAGCTTAAGATAAGCTGTAGCCACTTTTAAAATGGCTTTTTTATCTCTGGTATCTGCTCCTGGAGGTATTTCCACCATTTCAGAAACAATGTATGTATAGCTATTGTCGCGTCTGAGTAAATGTAGAATTTCACTAAAATATTCAACGTTCAGAGAGTAACCCCTAAGTAACATATCTTCATTAACTCGAATCAGGTCCCAGCCTTCAATAAAAGCATGAAATCGATCAAGCAATGCTGAATTCTTAAATAGGGGGTTGAGAGTCTTAAAAAAATCTTTGTGGATGGGTAATCCCCATCTGTTAAGTGGCAAGTTGCCCAAAAGCATAATCCCTGCTTCCGAAGAACCGTTATAATTGGCGATAGTGTATTTACCTGATTCCAAATAGTTTTTTAGAGCACCTAACATCTCGTCTTCGTTTGAAAAACTTATGGTTTCTATTTCGTCCATAGTTATAAAATCATACTGCTCAATTGTACCTGGGATTTTTTTGCCCATGTCATAGAAGAGCTTAGCTCGGCTAATCTTTCCTCCTGAGAACATCCATCCATACTTGGAGAGATTACCGAACACATATGATTTTCCAGTTCCTTTGGGAGCAAGTTCCATCACATTCAGGTTATTTTCAACATATACCATCAACCTGCTAATAAAGAGGTGTTTTTTTTCAAGGGAGTCAAAGCCGATACCTGGAGCCGTATTATCCGGATTGTATTCCATTGCCCTGATAAGCACATCTATCCACTCTTCCAATGTGAATTGTTTAGCTGCTTTTTTGTAGTAATCCAAGCTCACTTTATAGGGATTAAAGGGTTTAAAGTCTATCAAATCTATGAATCCTTTTTCCGGAGAACTCGGTGGAGAATACACTAACTTTACTATTCCCCACACTTCGTTGTCCTTCAATTGATTGTGCTTTTTTGCCACATAAGGAGCGATTCTACCTTCACTTGTCTTTATTTTCAAATCTGGTATGGAAAACTTCATCATATCATTCTTGATATCTGTTTCCACGATCATCCTGCAGAGAATTTGCTCCTCGGATCTATCAGTTTGCAATCTCCGTTTGATGCTATCTGTCTTATCGGCTATGTGGTTTTGCATAAAAAGTAAGAGTTTATCTGTATTAAGCTCACAAGAACTATTGGTATTTCTTTTTATAAGCCAATCCTTGATGAACGAGGGAATAGGACTCCCATGGAATACTTGATAGCGTTCCGGTGTTTTTAACACAGATTCTTCTTTAAACACACTCTGTATTTTTTCGTCTAGCTTATTCATCAAATAAATCCTCCTCTACATAACCTGAGCCAATTTCAATTCTCTCTGTGTAGGTATTCTTGTTTACCTTAATCAGGATTTTATACTTGCCGGGTTCAAAATCGCTTAGGTCTAGCAAATACTTGTTTGCAACAAGTTTGGGTTCAATAGCAGTTTCATTGCACCAGAACTCAGACACGGTGTCTGGATTCGGATCAATGCTTACCTGAAGAATTCTACTATCGAAATTCAAGGTGTGCCCGGAAAGTGTAATACTATATTCTCTTTGATAACCTGCTTCTGTTTTACTCACATACACACAAGGCACTAAAACCTCCTCGGGAGTAGCTCCTCCATGAACTTCGCGACGTACATTTGTTGAAATCACATGATGTTTTAAAGCCACAAAGTACTGTTTCACGTTAAAAAAGGCTTCGTTATCAGGAGTGTTTTTTGCACCTTCGTAATAACGTCCCTCGTGCTTGGCTTCCAGACACTTATGCATTATTATTGCACCAAAATCCTTTCTACACATAAAACTGGCTCCATGATCAGCACAAATGCAAATCTTATTTTCAGGACTCATCATTACATGCACTTTGACCATTTCTTTAATTAGCTCCAGCGCTTCTATCAAACTACGGGGATATTCATAACCAGAAGGTTTATGGATTATTTTTGTGTCGAAATCTCTAACAAAAGAAGCTTCTTCGATCCTATTCAGAGAAGTAATTGAAGGCAAATTCACCCTTCTCAACTCGCATGATTCCACATCTTTGGCATATCTACTACTGAAAAGATTTATGCAATACAAGATATATGGAAGCCATTCGGCCCCTACGCCATCGAATTGTACGATTTTGCATTCTTTTTTATTTTCTAGCTCTGGGACTGCATAATACCATTTGTAAAAGCTATCCTTACTTGAGTTAAGCTTTTCAAACAATGCCTGAAACTCAGGGCTTGGTTTATTTAGAACTTTTGCTTTTGTGTATTCTGAGAAATATTCAATGAATTGGGAGTCAACCTTTGGTCTGCAATCAGTTACTCCAGCCCAATCGAGATATGCTGCCAATTCCGGATATATATTCCACAAGTCAGCGAAATCCCCCTTAGTGGCTATATCAAGTATAATGTGCTGGCGCTCCTCAATTGAGTAGCGAGTACACAACTGCCTGTCAAATCCCGATTCATTCAAACGTTCAAACCAATCATCTATAAACCTTTGTAATAGAGTCAGGTATTCTTTGGGTAATGCTTCAATAAGTTCTCGCCTTTGTTTTGTAAATATATGCATATTGGGATTGAATATCTCGAAATACAAACCATGAATTAAACTGTTCTCCGTAAAATCGCCTATATTAGAGATCACATTCTTAAAGTAGGAATCAAACATCCCGATTTGGTCCAGCAGCACATTGATCAACCACCGGAAATGTCTATCTGAATCAAGATAAATCTTCATTAACTCGACATCATCATACTGAGTAAAATCTTGAATTCCTAAAAGCTTTTCTAATATTTGCACTGGGAACATTGATCGAAAATTCTGATTACTCTCACATGCTGTTAAAAGAGCACCCCAATGTTGCTCTTCGTTTGAGCGATAAGATCGGTTGAAGTTTAACTTTAGTATTTTACTAATTATATCTTTCGAGTTTTCTATAGTGTCCTTATCAAAACAGCCATCAGGCAAAAATTCCTCCCATCTACTAATAAGAGATCGAGTTTTTGTAATCAAAGGCGTTGTTCGGTATTCTTTCCAATAATCAAGCCATTCTCGGTTTGTTTTTATCGTACTCAGTTGAGTATGAACATCTTTATTGCAGCTATACACATTGATAGTCTTTTGCGGTTCTTCAAAAGAATGTAGATACCATACTGGCGCTCCTTCTGACTGTCTGTTAAACGTGTTCCAGAATTTCTCAAAACGCGATTTTAAACCTATAAGTGGGATGTAAATGCGCCGATTATCCTGATTTTGCAATAATAACACTGTGGCTAAGAAGGATTCAAGCTTTGCGTCATCATAGAACCTAATTACTTCGGATACCGGTATTATCACAGCATTATCCTTTTGTTCTTTTACGATATCACATAGTTTATTGGGACCAAACCAATAGTTATCGTGCTCCATCAACTCTGAAAGTTCGACTACCCTGAGATTCAAATCCTGCACCAGATTTCTAAGCATTTCAAAATTATCCAAAAGTATGATACGCACAGCATATCGGGCATTCAGCCTTCCCCTTATTTCGCGATCCCTGTTGATTTCAGCTATTAAATCAGCGTAAGTTGAAAGCGTTATCATTCAATGAACTCCTGTAAATGCTCATAAAGCTTCCAGCGAAAGCTCCTGTCTGTCTGAACGAGCTTTTCGAGTATGTTCCAAACTTCTTCTTTGTGTTCCATAACTAATTCCCATACTTCCGTCCCTTCAGGGATTGATTCTTTACCTTTGGGATCATTAGATTCCTCATCATTCTCTTCTACTTTATCATTACCATGTGAACTCTGACCGTAACTCAGCATTAACAATAACCAATCTTTCAATGTGCTGATCATCTTATTTTCATCCCAATACAGAGGATCACCCTGTAAGTTCTGCCTGAAAAACTCAATTAAATCATCAAGTTTGTCCTCCAGCAGGTCTTTCATGGAAATATCAGAATTTTGCTTACCAAAAGTTAAGAAGAGCTTTCTTCTTGCTTTATCATCAATACCACCAAAAATGTGATTTAGAGCACTTCTATAAGGTAGTAGCTCGTTTGTTATGCCCTCAAACTCATTAGGACTGAGGCTTGCTATTCCTGAATCAATTGGGATAATCTTATCGGCGACAACCTGTATGCTTAGCTTCAGTTCATATTCAATATCAGAACTGTAACGAAAGAGCCAGAGCGGTACTTTTACATTGTTCTTGAGCTTGTTCGCTAGTTTATATCTGGCATCCACAATGCTGCTGCTGCCCTCGAGATCAAACATTTCTTCAAGCAGCTTTACTAATGCGCTTTCTTTCTCAGAGCCAATCCGAACAGCCAGTTGGCTTTTAATAAAATTATTATTATCTACCTGATACTTAAATAACTTTTCGATAAGATCAAGCATTGCAAATTCATTCAACTTTTCTCCTGTGCTTGGAGAATATAATTTACCTAAGTATGGCCGCAAAGCAAAGCCGATTGCAGAAAGGAAAACGTGGTTTTTATAGTATCCAAATGGGGGCTTGAAAAGGGGGGCAAAAGCATCTCCTATGTTAATCTCTTCATCAGATTCCAAAAACTTTCTCACTTTGTCTATCAGGATAATCAGAGGATGCTCCCTTGGCTGGGCAACAAGCTCAAGCTTATCGTTTACTAAATGAGCCCCGTTTTTATCAAAAAGTATCTCTCTGGCAGTTTTCAGAGGTCCGGAGTTGGTTTTATCCATAAGGTCTTGAAGGCTTGTACTGGATAAAAAGTGCTCAGCTGATTTTTTTGTCATCTTCATATCCCAGGCTGTTGTTATGTTGACATATTCCCCCATAATATCGAAGCTTTTGTAAAATATTCTCGGAGCTAACTTGTTATCGATTACTAACGGCATATCTTTATAGCTGCATTTCTCAGAATGAATACTCTTGTCTTGACCCTTAATATACCAAGTAGTGAATCCAGAAATTACAGCTTGCTCAATCCACTGATCTATCTGTCCCCTCATGTTTTTATACGCTGTAAGTGCAGCTTCTTCGTCATGTTTACTTTGAGCCAGTTCATTCTGAGCCTTGAAGAGTAAAAATCTCTCAAAGTGATCCTCAGTGAACAGTGTGTCTAATACTATGTAACAAACACCTTGTTCAGTATCTTTAGCAATCGTTTTAACTTTGCTATGAATCTCATTAAGCCTGTTATAGTCGCGAGCTATGAATACTACAAAATTCAAACGATAGTCTTGTTTAAGCTTTGTGCTGATACGATTTTTTATCAGATGCTCAGGAGTGCTAGCATCTACTAAAATACATTGTACAACATCATGACGTTTATGATTAAATGTAAGAGGTTTAAACAAGGATTTCTGTTTGTCATCACTGAAAACAGACTCTATATTAGCATACTTACTCCTGTTTTTCTCAACCCAATTATCAATTTCTGATCTATCATAGCTAGCAGCTTCTACGATAAATCGGTCTTTGTGATCACTCATCAGGATTTTTTTTTGATCAACGAAAGATAAAAAATGAGGGATGTGTGGTTCCAGGTGAGACCCAGCCATAGCAGTAATTAAGTTTCTTTCATCTGGTATTACGATTTCATTGTGGTCGGTGTTGAGATTGATCTTCCTGTGTGCTATATTCATGATCAATAGTGCTTTAAAAAGGGGTACGTAGTTTATGTTTTCCTTTATCAATATTGACTCATTATATCGCAGTTTTTGCATTACGCTCATTATGAAAGGATCGTCCTGATCATCAAAGACTCTCTCGAAGAAATCGAAAACATAGTCAACTGTCAATAAGCTTTTGCCTTCTTTACCAGGATATTTGGATATAAAATACTTAAATCCGGTATTGTCGTCGTAAAGGAAATCAAATATACTTCGCTCAGTAGAACCCATCACTCTGGCTACATAATTTGCTATATTGGCAGTATAGGGATGGATAGGAAAGAGGTTTCTAAGATTCTCCTCCTCAATGCTTTCTTCTGTATAAATTATTTGCTCGATAACATGGTCTATCTTATCAGCAAACTTATCCTTTTTTTTCTTCCAATCATCATAATCCTTCTTTCGGATACTATTTGCCATAAGCAAATAGGTAGTGATGTTCGACACCTCATAGCTGCTATCGATAAACCTTCCCATCAGCTTATTGCGATCGTCCTTACTAGCACCTTGTGCAATTGTGCGGTGGCTTATTAGATACAAGAAAACTCCACTTTGTTGAGATGATTCAGCAATGCGTTGTATATATTCATGAATTTCCGAATTTCGCTTATCCAGTATTGTTGTAAACTCATCCCAGTAAATCATTATATACTCAGCTATGCCCTTTTTCTGAAGGGAATTGCGTACATCTTTAAGCCAAGCAACAATATCCGAAACAGATATCGGGCGTCGCCTTCTATTTAGTGCATCACGAATCGCAAAAAAAAGATCTTGATCATAAGCTCTCAACTTGATTATCATCTGATTCTTGTCCTGAGCCAATTCGGATATTTCAAGCTCTTCTTCGATCATCTTTTCCCAGTAGTTTGATCTCTCTTCCTCTATTGTTGAAGCATATATCTCAAAATCGGTTTTTATTGTAAGTTCAACATTCATTTTTTCCAAGGCATTACGAACTCCAATTTCAATTTGTAAACCAAAATCTATCTGATTCGTAATCTTATCAGCACCATACATTACCACCGGAAACACTATGTTGTTTTTGCGAAACTCAGCAAGCCTATGTTTGACTTGTGCATCATGAAACCCATTCGCTTGTTGCTCGATTTCTTTCCAGGGCAACCAGAGTAAATGCTTTAAATATCCGGTAGCATGGCTTTTACCGGTACCATAAGCTCCCTGTAACCACAAAGAAACGTTCTCCTTCTCCAAGCAGTCCAAAGTATTATTCAGTAGTAGATAAAACTGAGGAGTTATGATAAATCTCTTCCACGTGTCCCTACCTTCATTCAGCAGATCATAGTAAGGACTAAAATCTTTGTTGAGTTCAATAATCTGGTCATAAGTAAACATTATTGCTCCTCCAAGTAAATTTTAAGAGCTTCCGTAGCGTTTAAGTCCCTTACAAGAAATATGTTGTCAAGATTCGCTACAAACTCAACCCGAAGTAACTTGGATCGATGCTCTTGTAAGGATAACAGTTGATTCATTACTGACTTTGGATCAATACCAAATATCCTTTTTAAACTGTACTCATTATCCGAATCACACAACTCTCTCAATATAAGCGAGTTTTTTTGATTATAGTTTCCATATTTGTATATTGCGTAAATTAACACACAATCAGCGATACTATTTATTCCTTTTCTATGAATGCCAACATATCTATTTCCCTTTTTTTTTACAAGTCCTTGTCCATAATAATCGCTAAGTATGTCTGAGCTGTCAAACATATTCAACATTGCATTAAAAGGGTTTTTTACAGTGCCTTCAGAATACTTTTCATAGTCTTTAATTAAAATGCTTTGTAGCTCATCTCTGTCCCATTTGATAAAGTCAACTTTATGATACCATCGAATGATTTCCGAATTGTAACATAGGTTTACCCATACAACTCCCCAAGTTTTTTCAAGTGGAAGTGTTGCAACAATGTGGGCGAGTTCTGTTTCCCCCCCCCTTCCCATCAGTTCACAATCCATAAGCCACCTCTTAACTGCTGGAATCTGCTTTGATCCTAAAGAGTCAAACCATTCTTCGTTTGACGAAAAAAAAGATATAAGCCATTTTTCTCTAAGCCCAAAAGTTGAATATCTATCGGGGTTATGTGTCTTTTTTCCCATTGCATCTCCTTTTATAGTGATTGATCTAGATGAAGCTACCAAGCATCCTTTCTCGACTGCATCTAGACAATTGTGGCATTGAATGCATAAGTTTTGATCAATTGTTAGTTGAGGACTAAATGATATAGCACCAGTTGGACACTCGACTAAGCAGCAAAGACATGAAGAGCAGAAAGTAACTTTATTAAGCATTTTCTTCAAATTATTATCAATCTGTAAGCTATTACCACCTTTAAAATGAACTACAAATCCATCCAACATATAGCGTATTGTATACAATGAAGTTTTTTCAGCTCGTTTAATGCTCAGGTCATAACCATCATATCCCCTGTTAGAGATATGATAATCGAAAATTTTTATCCACTCAATAAATAATGTTTTGGGGTTTTTTATTCGTATATCATATCCTTTTCCCGATGGTGTCATCCTAATGCTGCTTCCAATGTCATGTAAGATCTTGTCTCCTCCTCTTACTTTCCATTTTCCTTCTTTCAGATACTTTTCGCGATTCTCCGCTTCTGATATGCCATTGAACTCAAATGATTTAGTTATTACATCATAAAACTTATCGTTTATTAAGGGATTCAGCTTTGATACTATGTACTCTGACCAGTCAGATGAGAAAGGACATATGGAACATCCCACTCTAGTTAAACCCATGCGATACAGAGGATTGATTGTACATCCACAATAGAATAGGTACATATATACTTCCGTGTCATTCCAGTCAATTATTGGCCTAACATTCTTAACTCTACTATGCTTAACTTGATCGGCAGTTCTTTCATAGTTGCTCCGAGCATTACTCTCTTCTTTACGAACCCCTTCAAATACTATGAATTTTGAATGGCTGCTTAGTTTTGATAGAGCTACGTAAAAAGGAACTGATTTTGCTACTTTACAACACCATCTTTGCATTCTACTGGGTGGCCCAAAAATGTTCCAGTTTTCTACCATATCAATATTCGGCTGAGCTACTTCAAAACGAAGCTCGGGAAATCTTGTAATGTAGTTTTTGATTGCCTCATCAACTATTTTGGGGTTGTTAGGCAGTTCCATACCTGTATTAGTATAAATAACAACATATTCGCCTGGTGCTATAACTTGTGATACTAGTTCCAAAACGACCTGCGAGTCTTTACCGCCACTATAGGCTACGGATAATTGTTCATTGCTATTACGGCGCTTTACAATATTCTTTATATAGAATTTTGCTTCATTTTCCAGAGTAGCTAATCTTGTTTTATTAGCATTTAACATCGCTCCTAGATCAATTGGTTCCAATACCCCTTTGTGAATAACTTCGACACAGGGCTCAGTAGTAAGGCTTCCACCATTAACTCGTGCAACTTCAACCCCTCCATAGTAATAACTACGCCCAATAGCCCATAACAATGGTTCCTCACAGCTTTGATAATCCCAATACTTATGAAATTCAAATAGGTCAAGTTCTTGATAAAACACCGGTCGGGGAGGATGAATATGCAATACCTTATCTACAGACTCTGAAAGTAATGGGAAATTGCCATCTTTACTCCATTTTATTGAAAACAAATCCCACCTCTTCTAATCTTCTTTTTTTGCGACTAAACTGCGTTGCTTCTTCGTGTCAATAAGTGTTTTAAACTCATCAAAATGCTCTTTTACATAATCGCAAAAATTCTGTCCTAAATAAACAACAGATGCTTTCTGAATGTAAGGTAGAAATACATCATTTTCCTGTGGACTACTACCTCTTTTGCTGAGCTTGTGACTTATCATTGTCACCTCATATTCCCTCCAATAAGATAACGGAATGAAGTGTTTTTTTACTGAAGCAGTTAGTCTTGTCACTTCGTATGATGATAGTAATGGTATAATTAACTTGCATATTGAATCGATTCCATCATCCAGCGGAATTGTCACTATTTTTCGAAGACGGTAAAGAATTTCAGGGATATAGTCTTCCTTAGAATACTTATACTCTTTGTTTGAAAAATCTCCAATGGCAAATGAACACATTAATGAAGCCATTCTTTTTAAACTTATAGCTGTCCTGTCTTGCTTTGCACAATGGCATAGAGATTCTGCCCAGTAAAACTTGTATGATGTTCTTGAGTTATTTAGAGCTTGCACAAATAATTCCAACAAATCGAAGTTATTAAAGGAATCATTATTGTTAAAGACTTTATTTGCTTCGTCTGTTGAATCTGCTATATCCTTTGCACGACATGGTTTTTTGTTATACATATCAAGTGTGCTGAGATGTCCAAAATTTACTTTCCACATCATATTTTCGCTATCCAGTTGCGCTAATTCTTGCTTTATTAAGGCAAAGCTGTTCTCATTGATTTCTGACAGTGATGAGTTAACATTGATTTTATGCATTTTCCCAAAAGCCTGAATCTTAGCGTCACTCACACCTTCCTGATTTTTTATGAGGTAATCTAATAACTTTTTACTGCTGGAGGTGAGCTTTAAGCTCTTTTGAATAATTAGTGCAAGGTGAGGCTCGTTAAACACCTGGGAATCGTTATTATTACATAATTTTACTGATAAACCAGTATCAGTAAATCTCTGAATCGAGGTTTGAGGAGTATTGATATTTAGCACACTAAGTGTTGGATTGTTCATTATCAAATTATGGTATTTCAGGATCCCAGTATCCAAGATAGAATGAGGTTTTACCGGGCATTTGCTCTCCAAGCACACTCTCTGAATCTTTTTTATGTCAGTAATATGTTGCCGATAGTAATTTTCAATAACGGTGATTAATTTTTGGCAGGCGAGGCATTTATCTCTTCTATCCCAGAATATCATTTTTTGGGGGTCTATGTGGATTCTATTCTGAATGAGTTCTGTAAATCTAAGATAGCGCTTTGCAGATAATGAATCTAAATATAATTCATTACGGGCGAAGTTGATCCAGGAATCAATTTCAATAGCTCCTTTGTATGTTTCAATGAAGCCATTTACTTTGCTGAAGACATTTTCAAGGGTTTCTTCATTTGTATAATTTCTTTGTATAAACAGATTGTATTGCTCAATCAATCTCTCAAAGTCTTTAGTTGTCATATGGTGACGTTTAGCAAGCTCTTCAATACTCTGATATAGCTGCTTCTCATTTGTGCATAAATAGTCTTCCACGGCAGCAAGTGAAGGACGGGAAAGGGTAGTTTCTCTAAGAATCTTTGATAACTTACTTCTTCTCCATTCGCTACTTTCATGCATCGATGACTCCATTTAATTTCTGAGATGATTCAGGGTGTGCTTCATAGATATTACAACAAAAAGTATATACTCGGGGCTGTCAACTGCCCTTATTGCAAAAATGGTGTTCATCGCTCAAATGACAAATAATCAAATTCTTCATCAAATTTATTCTCTCCTTAAGTAATATCTTCAATAGTGTGATAGTTTTCGAGTTTTGATTACTCTGCAATTATGTCAAGTTCAAAGAGTTAAGCTATCTTAGGGATCATTAACATCTGAAATATAAACCAACCAAACCATACGGAGAGAATAAAATAATTTGAGTTTTGCTCTAATAGTACCCAAGCCTTCTTTAATAAGATTATTTGAAACGATTGGTAAATGTAGAGAATACTGTAAAGCTTGATTAAATTCGTAAACAGAATCCTATAAGTTTCAAGATTGATGTGATGATATTCGATAACTATTCGTGACTTTTTGGTTCTAATGGAAGTGGAAATCAACGATCATTTAAGCACTTAAAATCATTTGGGACAAGCAAGGAATTGTAAAGTAAATCCAAACAATCAGACTATTGAAGATTTTTATCATAAGAATATTAAAGAAACGATTAGGTGTTAGAGAATTTAAGCTGCAACCATTCTTTCATCTGCTACTTTTCAACTGTTTTGAGAGTTATTTATCGGATGTTTTGTCCCCTCCATGAAGATATGATATGGTATGTAGGTGAAGAAAGACATGTCCGGAAAACGTGTCCAATGAATAAGGATTTTTGGACATGTTGCGGTTTTCTTGTTAAAGATTCTAAGCTCGGTATAGATTCTTTGGGGAGTGTTTTGTGTAAAAATCGAAACGGACAAGGAGAGCTAAGCTTAGGAAAAACAGTTATTAGTTATTAGTTATCAGTTATTAGTTATCAGCTATTAGCTATTATTGAAAAGACCAAAGGAAGGATTAGCAAGCAGCAACAAAGCAGACCAGGATGGTCTGCATACATTGAAAGTCTACAGAAGTGAAGCTTCGAAGAAAAGATAAAATCCTGTGGATGCAAAGCAAGAAGATGTGGCGAAAGGGAGTTCGCCACCCCGAAAAATCAAAGGAAGCAGAGCAAGAAGAAATGTACCGCAATTTGGTAAATTGCGGGAACAAGTTACCAACTTGTTGTACAAAAAGATAAAAGCCTGCGGGAGGAATAGCAAGGAAGAAACAAATCAGTAACTTGTTTTACGTTTCGGATGGGAGGGTTTTTATGAAGATTATCTCTAACACCTCTCCGGGGAGGATCAATGATCCGGCATCATTGTAGCCGAGTTTCCGGTAAAAATGCTGTGCTTCTTCATCAGATTGGGTCGAGGTCAGGACATATTTATGCTTCTTCATTTTCATCTCTTCTTCCCAGCAATGCACTAACTTTCTGCCGATCCCCTTTCTGCGGTAATCTTCCTCGATAATGAGCATATTCATGAAAGGGATATTGTCCCAGAAATAACCGAAACGAAACCATCCTACTATTTCATTTCCTGATTCGGCTATTAGTATCTCTTTATCCGAGATCTTTTTCCTGAGAACTTCTTCAGTTACGTGATGATCACCTTTCACTTTGATCTTGACAGATTAGCAGTCAAAGTATCTTTTAGTTGTCAAGAGGATTGGAATAAGTTTTTAGTAAGTTTTATCAGAGACAGAGAATGGCCAAATGAAGAAAAAGAAGAGATTGCAAATATCGCAGCATATCTATTAAATAATTTTGTAACACTGATTTCAAGAGTTTATGAAAAACTTATGAAAATAGGCATTATATTTTCTTAGACCATATAGGGTAGTATGTCTCGAAAAGGATACCTGAGTAGCATTAGTTCTTGAAAGAGCATAATGCTATCATGCGAATGACTTTCTTGAAAGTAAAATTAGCTAAGGAGTAGCAAGATGACACAAAAAAATGAAAGAAGAATTATCGGTATTGATTTCGGTGCAACCACGACATTAGTATCACATCAATATACCAATCCACCAAGTGTAATAAACCTCGACGATAAAAACAATCGTCAACCTCTAGAAACAGTTATGAGATTGATAAAACCCATAGATGAAGTTGAGAATTTATGGGACTTACAAGTTGATGTAAATTCTTTAGTAGAGCACTCCGGAGCTGATGCTTGGATAGAAAGGGAAATGTATATAGACACGACATACTATAATTTTAAAAATAAAATTGGAAGTAATGATCAAGATGACAAGAAAGCACTTATATGGTTAAACCTGATTTACGATAAAATATCGAAGAATTTTGGCGGTGCTAATTTATCTTGTTATGATTTTGTTTTCGGTGTTCCTGCTGGCTGGGATAGCAATAGAAGAAAACGATTTGAATATATCGTCAAAAAATCAGGTTACAAGAATGTATACTTTGTCTCTGAACCCGTTGCTGCTATACTAAGTTCAAATTTTCACGATATTGCTATAGAGATGGAAGAAGATAAATATGTATTGTTTTTTGATTTTGGAGGTCAAACTCTAGACCTGAGTCTGATCAGAGTTAACAATCGTGGGGTTTTAGAATTCATTCATACAGGAGGTAATCCAGATCTCGGAGGACGCTCTTTTGATAGTTGCGTAGTTGAGTCTGTTATGAAAGAAGCAAACAATAAAGTTAAGGCAATTGATTCGAAAACTCTAAACATACTTGCGAAAGATGCAATCGAATCTAAAAGTGATTTTGCTAAAAATGATAGCATAGAATTTACCATAGAGAACAGCATCTTTACTTATAGTAAGAAAACTTTTGAGGATAGTTGCAATGAACTAATTCAAGGCAAAGAGGGTATCAAGGGTTCTTTAGACAACTTCTTTGATAAATTAAAGGAAAAGAAAACATCTCTTGATAAGAATAATATCTCTGATATAATAAAAGTAGGTGGTGCTTCAAAATGGTATTTTATAGACAGCTTACTTAAAGAATACTTCGGGAGTGATGTTAAAATAAACGAATTAATGAGCTTCACTGAAACACAGTTAGCTGTTGTGCGTGGTTTACCTTTATACCTAACTAAAACAAATGACATCCTAACAAAGATTAAACCCAAAATTCGCTCAGATTTTGACCAAATCAAACAAAATCTTTATAGTCATATCGATGCCTATGTTAATAACGTATCTACTGATTTCGCACAACTATTCCAACAGTTTGAACAAGAATACAGAGATGTTTTAAAATTGACTACTCTGGCTTATGCCACAAAAATCGAGGAACTTCGTAGGCTTACTCAATTACTATTTGAAAATTCAAGCGATAAATACTTATCTCGAATAGAAAGCGAAACCAAGCAAGCTTACGAAAAGTTAAATATTTTACTAGATGAAGCAATTGTTCTAAAGCAAGATGAATTAAGAATATTGCCGGATAACCAAAATTATTCCACTCCCCTAAATAAGATTCAGTTTCGATTTCCGGGTAATTTCATAAATTATTTCCTTTTTCGTGACTGCATTATTCTTATTTTGGGTTTTATGTTTAGATATAGAATAATTAGGAGAGGGATTCCGGCTTATAGTATTTTCCCGTTAACTATGGTCGAGTTAAAAATGATAACAAAATTTCACTATAGAAGATTCTTTTCTTTAAAAGAAGCTGTCCCTAACCGACAAGATTGGCGTAAAGAAGGAGGTTTTTTCTATCAAGTTAAGAAAAAGAATGTCCTTACATCTTGGGATGATTTCTGGAAAGAGTTTGAAATAAGATTTCGTATATAGGAGGCGACAATGGACAAAGATGAAACAACGAACCAAGATATGCAAAAACTTGAAGAAAGCATTAAAAGCTTAGGTGTATTGCCAGACTTTGATCAGAATATCTTGTTTGCTTTAGAAAGAAAGTACTTTGATTTTATTGACTTAAGGGATTTTGAACTCGTTACCACTGACGTTAAAGTGGACTTGAACAAGGATTTAAAGCTAATAAAGGTAACATCAGTTAATCATTTAGAAAAGTCTGATATTGGTCTACATTTGCAAAATTTCTCTAACTTGTTAGCTGTTATGAAAGACCCTCATCATACGTTGTTTAGTATCATCAAAGGAAGTTCATCTGCAACGGAATTATACTACGGTATTGTCAACAACTACAAAGATAAAGACAAAGATACTCAAAAAAAAACTGAGGTTGAAACTAATAGTTACTTCAACGAAAACTTTCTGGCTGCAATTAGAAGTAACTTCCCTGCGATGAGCTATGAAATTATAGATTCTGAATTACGTAAAAGTGCTATTGACAAAAAATTGCTAAAGTATTCAAATATTGATGCTATTACCGGCATACCAACTCTGAGAGTCAAGAATACAAGGGAGGAAAATTTTCAAGGAATTGATCGGTTTATTCAAGGTATGCAGGGGTCCGATTATATGTTATTAGTAATTGCTGAACCAATACCACTTAAGATAATAAACTCTATGATTTCGAAATTGTACTCACTAAGCTCAGAATTCCATAGTTACGTAAAACAGACAATTATGAAAACTAAAGGCACATCAGACACTGTAAGTGTAGGAGCGAATTTTAATCTATTAAGTTCTGTTTCAGATACCGTAACAAAAAGTACTACACGTAATTCTGGAAGTTTTATAGGAAGCCTGATCGGTGGTACTTTGGGATTTGTGACTTTTGGGCCTCCTGGGGCATTCTTGGGAGCTGGTTTGGGTAGTTCAATTGGGACTTTGACTGGTTCTAAAACAAAAGGTTCAGCAAAAACCGAGACAAATGGAAGCAGTTTAGGGCTAAGTCTTGGTTACGCCAAGAGTTGGTTGCGATCAACTTCATTATCGGTAGAGACGTATAATAAAAAAGCTGAATACGCGAAAGATGTATGCGAGAATTATATAAAAAGACTGCAGTCTGGCAAAAACAATGGCTTCTGGAATGTTGGTGTTTACATGTTATCTAATGATCCCTATAAACAGTATAAAGGAACAAGCCTGCTATCATCAGTAATATCAGGTGATGAAACTCATTACGAACCGATCCGAAGTGTTTCTTTAAATAAGGATGTTACTGAAAAATACCTCCAGTATTTTATTAACCCAAATTATAAGAAACTGTTGTATGGTGATGAAGAGCATTTTAAAACAAGACTCAAAAATGAGGTCTTAATAAATAAATACTGGGAATCGAAAAAAAAGGATATCCCTGTCGAGAATTTGAAGTTAGAGTTTATAAAGAAGAATGAAGAGGATCAAACGCAAATTCTCACCGAGATAAACAGATTCGCAGACAATGATTTGAAGAATCAAATAGAAAGTGAAATAAACCAAATATGGCAGGAACTGGAAGAAAGTCAATCTGCTCATCCTTTAGGATCAATTATGGGGGGCGTTTCAACCCCTTTGAACACAGAAGAGTTAGCTATCATTATGAACCTTCCCCGCAAAGAGATAAATGGAGTACCTGTTTTACAAAAAGCAGAATTCGGAAGAAATATCAGAACATATCACGATATAAAAGGAGAAACCATAGATATTGGAGAATTGAGATACTTGGGAAAGGGAGAAAAAAACAGGCTTTGTCTAAATCTTGAGAGTCTTCGTTCTCATACTTTTATTACAGGATCAACTGGTTCTGGTAAGTCTAACACCGTTTTCAACATCTTGGACAAACTGAGCGACACAGGCGTTAAGTACTTGGTTATTGAGCCAGTAAAAGGTGAGTATAAACATGTATTTGGTAGAAGAAAAGAAGTGGGTGTGTATGGAACAAATTTCGAGCATACAGAATTGCTTAGGATAAATCCCTTCAAGTTTCCCAAAGAAATTCATGTATTAGAACATTTGGACAGGTTAACTGAGATTTTCAATGCGACATGGCCTATGTATGCTGCTATGCCTGCACTTCTGAAAGAAGCTATGGAAAAGGTCTATTTTATAAAGGGATGGGATCTGGAATCCTCTATCTGTTTGAAAGAAAAACCAGAATATCCAACCGTCATGGATCTTTTAAGAGTCATGCCTTCGATAATAGAACAATCTGGATATTCTCTGGAAGTAAAGTCCAATTATTATGGTGCTTTAGTCAGTAGATTGAAATCTCTTACCAACGGTTTATACCGTCAAATCTTAACAGAAGAGGAAGTTGATAACAAAGAGTTATTCGATCAAAATTGTATAATAGATATAAGCAGGATAGGATCCATGGAAACGAAATCCCTTCTTATGGGGATAATTTTTATGAAAATGTATGAATATCGTATATCAGCAGTAAAAGAATTTAATACCGGTTTGAAGCATGTAACGGTAATGGAAGAAGCTCATCATCTTATGAGAAAAACCAGTTTTGATCAAAATGAAGAGTATTCTAATATTCAAGGGAAAGCCGTTGAAATGATTACTAACTCATTAGCTGAAATGAGAACTTACGGGGAGGGTTTTATCTTGGTTGACCAAGCTCCTACTCTTTTAGATTTGACAGCCATCAGAAATACTAATACGAAAATTATCCTCCGTTTACCGGATCAAAGTGATAAAGAAGTTGTTGGCTTTGCGACTAATCTGAATGATAGTCAAATCCGAGAATTGTCACGATTAGAGACAGGAGAAGCAGTTGTATATCAAAATGACTGGCTTCAGGCAGTAACAGGCATGGTTGATAAGTATCAAAGAGATGAATCATTAAAATATGAACATGATTACTCTATACAGAAGAAACTAAAAACTACTTATCACAATGAATTATTGAAGATTTTAATAAATCCGTTTGTATCTGAAGCCAATAAAATCGAATTACCTGATACTGATATCGATAAACTGAGTAATTGGTTGAATGGTCAGCCGATTAACAACAAAGTGAGATCTATTGTAAAAGAAATATTAGCTCTGAGAGAAGAGCATTCAATCTTTAAAGAGAGAAAATTCGCTCGACTTGCAGATATTGTTGATAGTATATTCAGAGTAGAAGATATCGCTTTATTAGAGAGTGAGGCTGATACCGTAGAAAAGTGGAATGAAAAATTGATCGGTTTGTTTTGTAAAAAGGGTTTTGTTTTCCCTAATGAAGAGTTCAAGATAGAATTCCTTCATCTTCTTCTTTGCAGTTATGCTCATAAAAGAAAGACCGAGAGAATAAACCAGTTCTACTTTTCATGGGTAGAAAAAACCACTAAGAGAGGTTAGTATGATAGAAACATCAGAAATATTTAAAGAAATACTTGAAATGGCTAAAAAAAAGGCTTTTGATAATGTTGATGGTCTACCTAAATGGTTCGATAATAAGGAGGGATTAGGAGATAACAGGAACTTTGACATTGCAGATAGACCTTTATATGAAAATCGAATTGACGGAGGTAGCTATCAAGAGGTTAAAAAATATATCAAGAATGGTGAAGTTCATCATATACCATCGCAAAGTTGTTTAGAAAAAATTGATCCTAATGATGGACCTGCAATCCGAATGGATACAGAAGATCATAGAAAGACAGCAAGTTGGGGCAGTTCTAGGGAAGCATTTAAATATAGAGATGAACAGAGAAGACTAATATCTGAAAACAGGTTTAAAGATGCATTAAATATGGATATTAATGATATACAATCTAAGTTTGACTCAAAGTACGACAGTGGCATTGAACAAGCAAGAAAGTATGCTCATCAAAAAGGTTATTTATAAAAAAGGAGTAAGATATGAGATGTGAGATTTCTTACGAAGGATTTGGGAACATCAAGATTGGAATGACTAGAGAAGAAGTACGTGCTATTCTTGATAATCAATTTCGAAGCTTTGTGAAATCAAGAGGTAGCGAGCCAGTAGATGCTTTCGAGAAAGATAGTATCTTTGTTTATTATGGAAGTGATGGCAGATGTGAAGCTGTTGAAGTTGCTTCACCATGCAAGCCTTATTATAAAGAACTTGATTTACTAAATGCAGGTTTTCGGCATGTTATAGAGCATCTAAAGAAATTTGATCCGGATATAATTGAAAAGGAAGATGGGTTTATTTCAGATAAATTAGGAATTGGCGGTTATTGTCCAAATCCAGAAGAGAATCTGGAACTTGAAAGCGTTATTTGTTTCGAGGAAGGATATTACGACAAATAGGTTTTTTGTGTACTTTTTTATATCCTAAGTAAGTTCATTGACAACAATAGCAACAACAATAACAAAGAAGAGACGAACAAATAACTGGCTGGCAAGTGAAACATATGTTCGAAGTGGAAGTTACTTTAAAGTGATCTCAAAATGATGTCATAGTTTAAACTATAAGGATGAACCAGAATTGTATTGCAGTATGCATGGTATAATGAAGCAGGCTTCGGGTGTAAAATAATACTTGACCTTGCCAACATAGTAGTATTAACTAGTTTCGTGGAATATAGTCTCATAAACATATTTAGAGAAGGAAAAGATGAAAACGATTACAATAAAGAACTTTGGACCCATTAAAGATGTAACTATTGAATTGAAAAAACTGACGCTCCTTATTGGTCCTCAAGCTGGTGGTAAGAGTGTTATTGCTAAGCTGGTCTCCATGTTCAGCGATCCTGAAGTATATTTCGAAAAAGAGTTTGTACCCTTTTTACAGAGCAATAATATAGACTATCCTCTCAGTAAAGAATCTGTTTTCGAATACCAATCAGGAAATTACAAAGCAACCGTCAAGGGTACTCAATTTAATCATAATCATCCCTATAAAAGAATGAATGGCGGATTAAAGACAGTGATCAGAGATGTGCTGAAAGATCAATTTAAAATAGATCATCCTGATCCAGAAAAGTTATTGTTTGAACTGTTTAGAAAAAGAGATTTTAAGAAAAGAATTAATTGGACAGAGAAAGAATGTATTTATATACCTGCAGAAAGAAATCTCTTTGTACTCCTAACTGAAAAGATTTTTTCTCTTTCTCATCTCCAAAGAACATTATTCTTACCAAGCGATTTAATAAAATTTGGTTATCATTATGAAACGGCTCGTGATGCATTTTCAAAAGGAGTAGCTGCTAATATCTCATTTATCAAGAGTCTTAATTACTCGAGAGAAAAAAACAAAGATTTTATCGAATATAAGGAAGTTAAGACACCATTATCGCAAGGTTCAAGTGGTTTTAAGTCAGCAATTCCTCTTGCCTTGGTCTGCCTCAACAGTAGTAAAGAGGGTAATTCCCAGTTTATCATCGAGGAACCGGAACAGAATCTATACCCCGAAACTCAATATGAGTTGATTAAGTTTCTCACTGAAACCTCTTTATCAAAAGACAATCGTTTACTGGTAACTACTCACAGTCCATACATTCTGACTGCTTTTTCAAATTTAATGCAAGCGCATAATACCGCAAAAAAAGATGAAGTTTCAACAATGAAAATCGTCCGGAAAAAACACTGGATAGACTTTAAAAATGTCAGTGCATATTATATAGATAAAGGTACATGCCGAAATATCCTTGACCGAGAAAGCCGGTTAATCGATGCCAACGCCATTGACAAGGCTTCGGATGCTATAAACAAAGAATTCGATAAATTACTTGAGATTGAAAACCGGAAATAGTCAATGGATAGCGTTCTGACAGCTTTACGGAATCATTTTCATGCTGAAAACAGATGTTTCTGTCAAGGGAAAATGACCCCCAAAGAAGGTAATAGTAAAAGCCAGTTTGAAATTCGTTTTAAAAGAGACCGCTCAGAGACTATCTGGCGGGTAACCATTGATGGATGTCTTATCAGAAGCGAGAATTGTGAAAAGTGTGATTATGCTTTTTATCGTAAAATTTATAATGCCTTTATACTCGTAGAACTAAAGGGCAATGATGTTGCAAAGGCAATTAGTCAATTAAGGAGTACAATCAATCAATTCAATCAAGTACCAAGTATAAGTATCAACGATAAATGGTCAGCATTTGTTGTTCCTTCGAGAGTTGTACCTAAGTCAAGATCAGACATACAGAAAGAGAAGAAAGCTTTTTTAAGAGATTTTGGATTCGGACTAACGATTAAAAATAGAAATGCAACTTTAAGTCTTCCATAGCTACAAGTATGAGTTTTTAAACAATAGTCTTATAGATGAGGCGCATCCTTGTAAAACGGAGTAAGGATCAGCATGTCCATTAGTAGTGGAGCAGGAAGTAAAAACAGACCAAGATATTCTACATACGATGCAACAAGGGTATCCCTGTCCATGTGTATAAAGCCTACGGAGGAAATGACTGAGAGACTGAGAGACGAAGAGATCATAGAAAAACCAAAGGAAGTTAAACCCAAATAATGCAGTAGAACTACAACTAGCGGTCTATTATCGCTTTGGTGGGCTCATTGACAAGTGCTGCGAAGTTCATATCCCAACTGGGTATTGATGATGCCCATAAGCTTATCTATGGAGTCCTTGTTGATCTTTTCGGCTCTTGGCATATCACTCATCATTTGAATGGCTAATCGTCCAGCATCCTTGATCTCTGTCTTCCAAGCATTGTTGAGGACCCGGTAATACTCCAGCATGAGCTTATCGTAGTAGTTCATTCAGATAGTTACCTCCAAATCTGCCCTTCGAAGACTATCAGAGGTATTTCAACCGCTTCCTGTAATTTCTTTTGGAATGCGAGATACTTTGAGTAATTGTCAAACCTGCTCCAGGCAGCATTACCGATATGTTCGGAGTATAGGCGATTTACAGTTTGGTGTTGAAGCACTATGTTATCAATGGGTAAATGGAAGTACATGTGATTATGCTTAAGTATATCAATACTAGCTTTACTTACATCAAGTAAGTCTGCTAATTGGAGCAAATAGACATACTTGAAGCTCATGTTAATCCATTTCTGCGCTTGCCCGATATAGAATGATGCCTGTTTCAATACATAGACTTCTTTAATAGCCTTGCATGCCGAGCCATGAAGTTTGTCGAATTCCGCTTGAGTTAGAGTTTTTTTTAATACTTTCCCGATCAGCCGGGTGATGATATCCGAGGCTTCAGACCTCATTGCAGCGTTGTGATCATTATTCCTTATACCATGCATAGTCCTACAGAAATCACGATAAGCCCTATTAATGCATGCATCTATACTTAGATATCCTCCCATGGTCATCAGGGCATAAAATCTAAGTGCGTCTTCTTTTCGCAGTTCTTTTTTCATAACTACCTCCATGAGTCACCTTTCCATACTTCTTCTTTCTGTCAATATCATCAGAAGCTGAACCTCCGGACATTGTGACCCTGTTCCTGCCGATATCGTATTCCGAGAAGCGTTCCAGGCAGCCTGCCAGAGCATCACAGCCATCGATATAGCCATCAGGATAGGTGAGGAACTGGCTGATAAGGGTAGGCGTATCCTGACCCTCTGGGAAGAGTGTCGGCGGAACTGAAAAGTGCACCATGTCGGAACTAAAAAGTGCTCCACTTTTTAACCGAAAAAAAGTAAGTAGTTTCCGGAATGATATTTCTGGAGGTTGCTTATCAAAGGAGCAAAAGTGTATTATTCAGTTAAAATGTCGTCAGACAGGGGCTGCAGTCAGCGTAAGATAGTCCGGGAGTTAGGTATTAATCGCCGGACGGTACGCAAACTACTTCGGCAGGATGAAGCAACGTTTCTTGAGCATATCTCAAAAGGGGTGCCCAAAGAGAGCGGTTTTGCCATAGCGGATGATTTTATCCGTGAGGCTTTAG
>Ga0334886_1001582_pt1 | contig 26127 bp, 23 predicted proteins | sample GraSluR1_MG_9_FD_207232 | JGI IMG/M metagenome (GOLD analysis project Ga0334886, IMG submission 207232) | Sludge microbial communities from methane-producing bioreactor in Wageningen University, Netherlands - Granular Sludge_27_06-R1 | ecosystem: Engineered > Bioreactor > Anaerobic >... | reverse complement strand
CTGCGACGCGTCCCATCTTGTTCGCCACGGTGCCGAGGGCCACCCAGAAGGGTTTTCCGGTCATAAGATGCGTCGTCGAGGCGCAGTCTCCCGCCGCCCAGACGGCGGGGTGAGAAGTCGCCATGGTTTCGTCGGCTGCGACGGCGTTGCGGACGGAGAGCTTCAGTCCGGCGTCCTCGGCAAGCTGCGAGTTGGGGCGCACGCCGAGCCCCATGATCACCATGTCGGTGGGGATGGTTCCTCCTTCGGTGATGACGGAACGCACTCTTCCGCCTTCGGTGCCGAAACCGAGCAGCGTCTCGCCAAGACGAAGCTCCGTTCCTATGCCTCGGATAGCCGCGGCGATATGTTCCGCCATATCGGGATCGAAGGTGCTCATCACCTGCGGCGCCTTGTCGATCAGAGTGACCTTCATCCCCCGGACGCAGGCGAACGCCTCCGCCATTTCCAGACCGATATACCCTCCGCCGATCACCACCGCGTGACGGGGATGATGCTGGTCGATGAACTTGCGCGCGGCGATGCCCGTTTCAAGAATTCCGAGGCTGAAGATACCGTCCGCCTTGGCCCCGTTCAGCTGCGGGACGACGGGACTGGCTCCGGTCGCCAGAAGCAGCTGGTCGAAACCGTCGGCGAACTCTCTGCCGGTCTCCAGGTTTCGGACCTTGACCTTGGCTCCGCCGAGATCGAGCGAGAGCACTTCGTGCCGGACGTGCACGACGATATTCTGTTTTTCCAGGAACTCCTCAGGGGTGCGGACCACAAGGCGCGTTTCCGATTCGACGAGTCCGGCGACGAAGTAGGGAATGCCGCACGCCGAGTAGGAGGAGTATCCGCTCCGCTCGTAGACGACGATCTCCGAATCGGGAAGCAGTTTCCTGATCTGCCCCGCGGCGGACATTCCGGCGGCGTCGCCGCCAACAATTAGAATACGCTTTTTCGCCATTCCGATCACCTCCGCAATACCATAATCGGGTATTTTCTTCTCCTTCAGAGTATACCCCAAGTCCAAAGGAACGCGCTACAGCAGGTTCTTCTTTTTATACACCGGCTCCGAGAGCACCCACATCACAGGCCAGGAGCGCAACAGCCAGATACCGATGAGGAGGCTCACGATCCCTCCCGCAAGCAGCGTTGTCGGCGCTCCGATGTTCGAGGCGAGCCATCCGGCGTTCAGGCTGCCCAGCGGCGTGATGCCCATTGCGCAGACGATGAAAAGGCTCATGACGCGGTTTCGTTTGTCCTCGTCGACAAGCGTCTGGACGAGCGTATTGCAGGAGACGAGCGTCGAGACCATGAAAAAACCAAGGCACGCCATCAAGAGCAGCGAAAGGGGAAAGAGTCGCGATTGGGAGAAGAGCGCCATCGTAAAGCCCAAGAGGATGCAGGAGACTGCCATGATCTTTCCAAGTCCGACGGGCGACTTTCTCAGGGCGAGCCGGACCGACCCGGCGAGCGCGCCGAGACCGGTTGCGCCCATAAGAAAACCGAGCGTCCGCGGTCCGCCTCCGAGAATTTCGCGGGCGAAGACAGGGAGCAGCACCATGTACGGAAAGGCGAAGAAGCTCACGAGGGCGATCGCTGAAAGATAGTTCCTCAGGGGAAGGAAACCCGCGACGTAGCGCACCCCTTCCTTCATGCCTTCAAGCACTCCTTTCTTCGTCTGTTCCGAGACGAGAGGACGCCGGAAGCGCATCAGGAAGAGCGCCGTGAGCGTCGCCGAATAGGCCATGCCGTTCATCAAAAAGCAGATGCCCTCCCCGACGACGGCGATGACCATTCCCGCGATCGACGGGCCGATGAGGCGGGTCACGTTGAACAGGGTGGAGGTGAGAGCGATGCCGTTGCCGAGGTCTTGTTCGTCCTCCACGAGGCGTATGGTGAACCCTTGGCGCGCCGGCACCTCGAACGAATCCGACGTGCCGATGACGGCGGCGAGAATCAGGATGTGCCAGTACTCCACGACTCCAGTGAGCGTAAGTATCGCGAGCGTCAGCGCGTGGAGCATGCTGATGGTCTGGCAGATCATGATGATCTTCCGCAGGTTCCGGCCCTCCAGAAAGGCCCCCGTGAACGAACCGAAGAGCAGCACGGGGATCTGCGTCATAAAGTCGACCGTCCCCAAAAGAAGCGGCGACCCCGTGATCCTGTACACGAGCCAGTTCATCGCCACCCGCTGCATCCAGAGTCCGGAAAGCGAGACGATCTGCCCCATATAGAACAGGCGGAAATTCCGATGCCGGAAAGCCCGGAAGAGCGTGCTCTTTTCCCAGTCGGGCATTCCGCTACCCCTTCCAGACCGCGCGGTACTTCTTGAGGAAGTGCGACGGGTTGTACGACTCCTTGGCCTGCCGGACCCCCTCTTCGCCCATGTCCTGCTCTCTGTTCGCCCATTTGAAGCCCGAACAGGAGTTTTCCAGGAAACCCTGGTTGATCGCCTGGTAGACGCCCTTGTACTCGGCGAGCCCCTTCTCGAAGTGCACCACGACCATCTCGTCCGTCATCGGCTCCCCGACGGCGTACGCCACCATATAGTCTTTCACGTAGAGCGCGCCGCAGAGCAGCCCCGGCAAATGATCCCACTTCTTCAGGACACGCGATATCGCGTGGTTCTCCGCCCTCAGCCCCGGGATGTCGTCGCAGCTCTTCCATTCGCACCAGAGCTGCTGCATCTCGAGGATACCATCCACATCGTCGCGTCCGAGCGACTTGTACTCGGAAACATAATTTCGTTGAAATTGCTTCAGCAGATTCTTCTTCTTGTGGAAACGGTTGCCGCGAAGCGCCACGAGCTCCTCCACGGAGTAGACGTACTCCCATTCCGAGCGCTGGTCCTCAATCGTTATCCGGCTGTTCAGACGTTCGCTCCAGAGCTGCGCGAGTTTCTCGGGTACCCGTTCGAACGTCATGCCGTCCGGGAAGAGCTCCGGCAAGAGGCTTTCCCATTCGGCGGATTCCCAGTCGCCGACCGGCGCCCAGTAGACCGACGCCGGGTTCGTCACCCGAGGCCAAAACAGATCGTTGGCAAAGGCAAGCTCGTATTTTCGTTCGTCGGACCATGCCCAAATATTTACAAACGTGTAGTCGGATGTTTTATCGGTACACTTGTCGAAAAGAGAGGTATATTCTCCTCTCATATCTATCGACAGCGGCGAAAAAGTCAATGACATAATGTCACCTCCAGAAATAAGAGTAGTATACCCGCAAAAAAGCCTGCGGGCAATTTCCCGCAGGCTTTTATCTATTGAAAACCGGCAGAGCGCCGGGAATGGATCTTCAGGCCGCCGGCCCGTGTTATAATCCTCAACCGCGGTTTTCCGAGTTGTCCACGAACTCCGCATCCACTACGTCGTCGCTGTTTCTTGCCGAGGATGCAGGTTGCGGTTCCGGTCCTCCGGCGTTCGAAGACGCCAGTATCTGCAACATCTGCTTGATGTCCGAGGAAGCGACGCGAAGGGCGTCCAGCGTCGCCTCGCTCTTCGCCAATGTCGATTTCCCCTCATCCACAAGCCCGCGAGCACGAGCCTTTTCATTCTCGGGCACATTGGCAGCCGCCTGTTCGAGCGCCTTCTCCAACTGATAGACGACTGTTTCGAGCTCGTTCCTGGCTTCCGCCAGCTCTTTTTTCTTCCGGTCCTCGGCGGCGTTCTCCTGCGCCTCTCGGATCATGCGCTCCACATCGGATTTGTCGAGATTCGTCGATCCGTTGATGGTGATTCTCTGTTCCTTGCCGGTATCCTTGTCCTTCGCCGTGACGTTCAGAATGCCGTTGGCGTCGACATCGAAAGCCACTTCGATCTGCGGGAGGCCCCTCGGAGCCTGCCGTATCCCCTCGAGCTTGAAGTTGCCGAGGATGCGGTTGTCCTTCGCCATCTCGCGCTCGCCCTGGAGGACCACGATGTCCACAGCGGGCTGGTTGTCCGCCGCTGTCGAGAAAATTTCCGCTTTCCTGCACGGAATCGTGGTGTTCTTCTCGATGAGCTTCGTCATCACGCCGCCCATGGTTTCCACGCCGAGAGAGAGGGGAATAACGTCGAGAAGGAGCACGTCCTTCATCTCTCCGCTGATGATGCCCGCCTGCACTGCTGCGCCCACGGCCACCACCTCGTCCGGATTGACGGACATATTGGGCTGTTTGCCTCCGGTGAGCTTGCGGACAAGATCCTGGACGGCCGGTATTCGCGTGGAACCGCCCACGAGGACGACTTCGTCGATATCGCTTTCGGAGAGTTTGGCTGCGGAGAGCGCGTCCTTCACGGGGCCGGTGCATCGCTCCACGAGGTGCGATGTGAGCTGATCGAATTTGGCGCGCGAAATCGTCATGTTCAGATGCCGTGGGCCGTTCGCATCCGCTGTAATGAAGGGCAGGCCGATTTCCGTGCTCGTCCTCGAAGAGAGTTCGCACTTCGCCTTTTCCGCCGCTTCGTAGAGCCGCTGGAGCGCCTGCTTGTCCTTGCGGAGGTCGATGCCGTTCTCCTTGCGGAACTCGTCGGCGATCCAGTCGACAACGACCTTGTCGAAGTCGTCGCCTCCGAGGTGCGTATCGCCGGAGGTCGAAAGCACTTCCACCACTCCGTCGCCGATGTCGAGAATGGAGACGTCGAACGTGCCTCCTCCGAGGTCGAAGACCATGATTTTCTGTTCCTTCTTCTTGTCGAGCCCGTAGGCAAGAGCGGCCGCCGTCGGCTCGTTGACCACGCGGAGCACGTTCAGCCCGGCGATGGTCCCCGCATCCTTGGTGGCCTGCCGCTGCGCGTCGTTGAAGTAGGCCGGAACCGTGATAACGACGTCCGTAATCTTCTCGCCCAGGTAGGACGACGCGTCGCCGACCAGCTTGCGGAGCACGGAAGCGCTTATTTCCTCGGGCGCGTACTCCTTCCCTCCGACGGAAAACCTGACGGCGCCGTTGGCTCCTTCGTTCACCTTGTACGGAACGATTTTGAGCTCGGAGGCCACCTCGTTATATTTCCGCCCGACGAATCGTTTGACCGAAAAGAGCGTTCCGTCCGGGTTCAAAGTCGCCTGCCTCTTCGCAAGAGCCCCCACCAGACGCTCGCCGTCTTTCGTGAACGCAACAACGGAAGGAGTTGTTCTTCCGCCCTCCGCGTTCGCGATGACTTCCGGAGTACCACCTTCTATAACTGCGATGACGGAGTTCGTCGTTCCAAGATCGATGCCGACCGCCTTTTTCATTTCGTATCCCCCCTGCGTTTTTCTGACTAATACTGACTAACAGCATTATACACACTTTCACAGGCTTGTCAATAATGGTCAGAAAAAATGAAGGGGCGAAAAACACCTATTCCCTGGAGGTTTTCATCTTAAAAGAGGCTTTCCGTGCCGCCTTGCTCGGGAAATACTTCCCCTCCACCATGAAATAGACTCGTTCCACGATGTTGATGACGTGATCGCCCGCTCGTTCCAGGTGACGGGCGGTCCACAGTTCGAGGGCGCCTATCTCCATCGTCCGAGGATCGTCGTTTCCCGAATGGGCGACCGCATCCTGCAAAAAATCCGCGTAACACTGGGCGTACATGGAATCCACTTCGTCGTCGCGTTTCCACAGCGTCGCGGCCATGTGCTTGTCCTCGTTCCTGAAGGCTTGCAGAGCCTGTCGGAACATGGAAAGAACCACCCGCAGCATTTTCAGAAGAGCGTCCCGCCGGGGAAATGCGACCCCGGGCGTTACTTTCAGCGCCTTCTCGGCAATGTTCACAGCCTGATCGCCGATTCGTTCCAGGTCGGTAATAATCTTGAGAACGGCAAAGACGAAGTAGAGTTCATCCTTACCGGGCGAGCGCATCGCAATGGATCCAAGACACTCCTGATCGATCTCCTCTTCCATCTGGTCGATCGCGTCATCGTCGGCGATGATCCGCCGTGCAAGCGGCGAATCCTGATCCAGAAGCGCGCTCACGGAGGCTTCGAGCAGCTGCGCAGCCCGCTCCCCCATCGACACAACCTTGGATACTATCCGCTCTCTGTCCGTCGCGTACAAAAAAGACTGTATCGTTGCATTCTTCGTCACCGGGTGACTTCACCTCCCCGAGATATCAGCCCGCTTCGCGGTCGCGACGGGCTTCTCCCCTGGCAACTTCGAGAGACGTCTTCACAAGCAGAAAGATCTGCGACATGAAATCAAGCAGAGGAGCGAGCTCTCGTCTATTGAGGGCGTCGACTCCCAGTCTGAGGCGTATCCGCCTGTCCAGCTCTTCGAACTCTCTTTCGAATCGGCCCGCTTCCGAAGCAAAGTCGGCGTCGGCCAGGGCGAACGCCCTGAGCGCGAGCCGGATATCCGTCAGCGCAAGCTTGGAGAGTTCACGCCAGGTTTTCTCCCCCAACTCGCGGACAAACTGCGCCGCCACTCCAGCCTCGGCAAGAAGGCGCAGTTCGCCGGAAAGGATTTTGGCCATCTGACGAAAGGATACCATAGAATAGGAGACCGTGGAGTAAGTTTCCCGAAGCGCGTCGTCGTCGGAGGGGATATGAATCTCGAACATGTACTCCTGGCAGGCTTCCGAGAGTTCGCGGATGGCGAAGGGAAGTTCCTCGAATCCATCGAGGCTCTTCTCCGGAGAAAAGAGCACCTGACAGTACATTTCAATATAGTTCGCAAGACGGATCATCTCTTTCGAGAGCAAAAGAATCGCAAGCGAGGGGACATCCGTCAGTTCGTCGTCGAGATAGACCGGCGCCCCAAGACGCTCTCCCCCCGCCTGTTCGGCGATCCGTGCGGAAAAATGCGCAAGAATGTCCGTAAAGGGATAGAAGACAAGCGCATTGAAAAGGGTAACGCCCACCTGCGCCTGGACAACCTTGGCGGCGAGCCCCCCTCCCGAAGCCATAAAACCCTGAAGCCAGGGAAAGAACGGGAGAAGGAAGAGGATTCCTAAGAACTTGTAGACAAACGTGCATACGCCGAGCTTCCGGGCATTCTGCCGGCCGGAAAAACCCGCAAGCAGCACCGTGACGGACGAACCGACGTGCGCCCCGCAGACTACGGGAAGAATCGCGGTTGCGGGAAGCGCGCCGGAAACCGCGAGCGTCACGGCAAGCGCCATGACCGCCGAACTGCTCTGAAGAACGGCCGTCGCCACGAATGCCGCCATACCGACAAGGAAGCCGTTGCTTCCCGCCGCGGTCGCCATATTCGAAAAACGCGGATCTTGCAGGAGCGGCCCGACGCCGAGCTTCAGGACGAACATTCCGAGCAGCACCAATGACAATCCCTGAAGCACGCAGCCTACACGGTAGACGGTTCTCTTTCCGAAACGCACCATCAGGAAACTCGCCCCGAAAAGCAGCGGCGAGAAGGCCGCGATATCAAGGCTGAGCAGGAAGGTGACAAATGTGCCTCCCACGCTCGCGCCCATCATCACGACCACCGAACCGGCGAACGAGAGCATGCCCACGTCGACGAAACCGATGGCGAAGGAAGTGGCGACGGTGCTCCCCTGCGCGATCGCGGAGAGCGCCGCGCCGAAGAGAAAGGCCATCGGCTTCCTGCGCGTAAAGCGGATCAGCAGATCTTTCGACTTTCCGCCGAAGCTGGAGCCGAACGCGGTGGTCGTCTCCTCCACGCCGTAGAGAAAGAGCGCCAGGCCGCCGAAAAGATTGATCGCTGCAAAGAGCGGGGTGAGCACTATGATCCCCCGCAGGCCCTTTTTCTCTCCCTGATGAAGGGGATCACCACGGAGGCCGAAGCCAGCAGAAGCAACGCCAGCGAAAGAGGACGCCGGAAGAAGAGAGACACGCCGCCCATCATGATGGTCGTGCGAAGATTCTTTTCGATCATTGTGCCGAGAATCATTCCAAGGACGATCGGCGAGACGGGAATTTTGCTTCTGGAAAGCATCCACCCGAGAAGGCCGAACGCGAGACAGACGCCCACGTCGAAGAGAGACGAGCGCACGGCGTAGCTCCCGATGAAGGAAAAGGCGAAAATCATCGGGTAGAGCAGACGTTTCGGAATAAGCGCCGCCTTTATCCAGAGACGGGCTCCGAGCAGGCCGAGAAAGAGAAGAAAGATGTTCGCCACGAAAAGGCTGGAAAAGAGCGTGTACACAACATCCGGATGGCGGGTGAAGAGTTCCGGTCCCGGTTGGAGGTCGTGAATCATGAGAGCCCCGATAAGCACGGCTGCGGAGGAGCTCCCCGGAATGCCCAATGTGAGCAGCGGGACAAGAGCTCCGCCCACCGAGGAACTGTTCGAAGCCTCGGCGGCTGCGACGCCGGCGGGCGCTCCTTTTCCAAAACCGTCGGGATCTTTACTGAGGCGTTTTTCGACGTCGTAGGCGATGAAGGAGGCGATCGTACCACCCGCGCCCGGGAAGACTCCGATGACCGTACCCAGAATACCTGCGCGAATCATGGAGTACTTCAGCTTCAGGTATTCTCGTATCGTGGGCCAGGGAGAACGCTCCTTGTCGGGCTGCACGGGAGGCATGCCGACCTCTCCCGACTCTATTCCGGAAAAGACCTCGCTGAGAGCGAACAGGCCTATCAGTACCGGAATGAAGGAAAAGCCGTCGTAGAGGCGCACCATGTCGAACGTAAAACGGCTTACCCCGCTGAGAGGGTCGAGCCCGATGGTATTCAGGAGCAGTCCGAGAAGCACCGCCATGAAGGACTCGAGCCAGCGGCCTCCTCCGAGGGAGGCGATCGTGGAGAGTCCCAGAATCGCCAGGGCGAAGTACTCCGCGGGCCAGAACTTCAACGCCATACGCGCCAGGGGCGCCGAGAAGAGCACGAGGATGATGATTCCGATAAAACCTCCGACCACGGAGGATACAAGAGAGACGCCGAGGGCGGTTCCCGCATCCCCTTTTCGGGTGAGTGGATATCCGTCGAAGGCGGTAACCACGGCCGAGGGAGTCCCCGGAGTGTTCACCATGACGGCTGTTATGGAACCTCCGTAGTTGGAGGCAAGGTAGATTGCGCAGAGCAGAACAAGCCCCATCGAAGGCGTCATCCCGAAGGAAAACGGCAGCAGCAGCGCGACGGCCATCGAGGGTGAAATACCGGGCATGGCGCCCGCAAGTATGCCGACTGCCACGCCGGCTGCGATCACAAGCAGCGGAGCGACGCCCATAAGCATTTGAAGTCCGTCCATCAAGTGGGAGAGAGTTTCCATACGACGTTCCCCCTATCCGAAGAAAATACCCGCAGGCAGCGAGAGATGCAGCAGGCGTATGAAGACAATCCATGAAAAGAGCGTCCATCCCCCTGCAAGCGAAAGCAGGACAAGAAGACGCCGTTCGCCGAAGAGCAGCAGAAGACAGAGGATCATTCCGGCTGAAGAGATCAGATATCCTGCGATGTCCATCCCCCACAGTGCGAACGCCACGATAGCCGCGGCCAGCAGCACGCGCTTCACATCCCCCGTCTTCGGATCGGCGGGCGCTCTCCCCTGGAGCGTACGGCGCAGCTGATCCAGCGTGAAAAAGGCAAGACCGGCTGCCCAAAGCCTGGGCGCCGTTCTGGCGCTGCTTCCCACGGCTTCGATCTCCTCCAGCCCGAAGGAGAGCAGAAAAAAAGCGAAGGCAAGAAAGAGGAGCGTGACGCAGATGATGATACGCCCGCGGAAAGGCGCGTACTTTCCACGAGAAAGCCAAGCCGTCGGTGCGACGACGGCAAGAAACGAAAGAATCCAGACGGGGAAGCTGTCGGCCCCGCCGAGAAAAAGAAGCTGAGTTTCCATGGAACCACCTCCGGGAGCGCCCCCGCTCCATCGTTATTGTACGCCACCAAGCTGAAGTGCGGGGAACCGCCGTCTCGGGCGACGCCCCGCACTCGTTGGTCCGTATTCGAATCGAAAAAAGGAAAACTTACTTTATCAGACCGTACTTCTTGAGGTAAAGCGTAAAATTGTCGATATCCTTCCGCACCTGTGCGTTGAACTTCTCGCGGCCGTAGTCGACGACGTCGATTCCATCCTTTTCGAGAAACTCTTTCCATTCGGGATCGGCGGCAACTTTCTTCAGAAGCTCTTCCCACCAGACCATGGCTTCTTCGGGAGAGCCTTTCTTCATCGCGAAACCGCGCCACATCGCCTCTTCTTCAAGGCCTTCGACGCCAAGTTCGACGAAGGTCGGAGCATCGGGGAATTTTTCGAGCCGCTCTTTCCTCGCCACGGCGATGATGGAGAACCCTTCGCGGCCACCAATGTCCGCAGGATTGCCGACATACACGACGCCCTGCCCGCTCAGCAGCGCCATCATCGCCTCCGGTCCCGTGCTGTACGGAATCCACTTCGCGCTCATCCCCGACTTGTCCCACACCTTCATCGCCATGAGATGGTCGTTGCCTCCGGCGGCAGGGCCTGTCCAGAGCTGTGCGCCGTTCTTCTCCATCGCGTCCTTGTGCACCGCTTCCCACGTGTTCAGAGGGCTGTCTTTGGCCGCGATAAGACATTCGGGGTCCCGCATGAGCATCGCGATCCACTCGAATCCCCAGATGAACTCGTCGACGTCCTTTTTGGAGGTCAGCACCTTGGCGATGTTCGACGTCGTGGCCGCAAACACCGTGTACCCGTCCGCGGGCTGCTCCAGAACCGCCTGCATTCCGACGAGTCCGCCCGCGCCTTCCTTGTTCTCGACAACGAAAGTCGCATCCGTGTATTTCGCCGCTATGGAGACGAACTTTCTGCTCGTTACGTCCATCAGTCCACCCGGACCTACGTAATTTACAACCCGGACGGGCTTCTCGGGGTATGCGGCAAATGCCGCCGGAGCCAGCGCCATCAGAAAAACAAGACACACAACTGCGGTAATCCGTTTCATCACGAACACCTCCTGAGGAATTTGAAATACCATATACGCTCGACACCGTCAACATATACGAAGCCGGTCCGGAGCGAAACACCCGGATTTACATAACGCTACCGTGAAAAGAGCTCGAACGCGAGCCCATGCCGAAGTCCGCGGTCGCTCACCGTAAACGACGAAGCGCCGAAAATTTCGAGCAGGACGCTGACGATACATGTTCCCGCAAGGATCACGTCGGCGCGCTTCGGCTGCAATCCCACCACGCCGCGGCGTTCCTCCAGGGTCGTCGAGGAGAACATCGTAATCATCCCCCGGATGTCCTCAAGCGTCAAGACCGATCCTTGCACGATATCGGGATCGTAGACCTCCATCTTGTGCTTCACGGAGGCAAGACTGGTTACCGTGCCCCCCATCCCGACGAGCATATCCGGCGAACCGCCCGCTCCGCCCTCCTTCAGACTTTTGCGAATCTCGGCGAACGCGGCGTCAACGGATTCTTCCCGAACCGGGTCGTCCTTGAAAAACTCCTCGGTGATCCGGACCGCCCCCAGCGGCACGCTGAACTTGCGGAGCATCTCGGCCTCCCTGCCGTAGACGAACTCGGTGCTGCCTCCGCCGGTATCGAAGGTCACAAGCTCCCCTTTTCCTATAGGGAGGGCAGAAAGAACCGCAAGGTAGGAAAGGCGCGCCTCCTCCTCCCCTTCGATCACACGGAGCGAAAGACCGGTGAGCTCCTTGACCTTCGCGACGAAATCGGAGGCGTTGGAAGCGGTCCGCAGCGCCATCGTTCCCACTATTTCAGGCGAAGGCACGCCGAGAGAGCGAGCCTCTTCAACGAAAGCGGCCACGGAACGCGCGTTTCGCTCCAGAGGCTCCGGAGAAATCTTGCCCGTCTCGCGAAGACCTTCGCCGAGGCGCGCGATATCGTTCTTGTCGAGCACCGCTTCCAGCGCGCCATCCGCGCGTTTCCTCGCGACATAGAACTTGATCGAGTTCGTGCCTACGTCGATGACCGACTTGAGCATATCCATGATCTAGGCCATCCCTACGGTCTTCTTCATCGCCTGGATATAGTTGATGTTCGGAAGGGATTCCAGCGCAAGCTCGCGAACCGTCTTCATGACGACCACAGGATCTTCGTGCTCGACGCAGATGGTGCGCAGCGCCACTCCGTCGAAATCCGTCTCCGCTATCTCGACGACGGCCCCGTTGATGACGTAGATATAGCGCTTCTTCTTCACGTGCACCAGGCGCAGATTCTGATTGGGGCGGACGATCTCGTTGAGGAACTGATCGAACGCGTACTCTTTTCTGCCGAAAATAGGTTCCGGGGCTTTAAAGTAGGAGAAAAGCTTCCGGAGATCGTCTATCGGGATCGGAAACCCGGCCTTCATGACGGGGAACCACTGCTCCAACCCGTCCGCATTCACTTCCTGAAGCGATTTGATATCCAGAAGATCGTCCCGCACCTTGACGTTCTCGTCGCTGTTCTTCGAGAGCACGTAGACCTCTTCGCTCTCTTTATAGTTCCCCTGCTCGAACTGCCTGATCCTCGCTTCGGGCTCTTCGAATCCCGCTCCGAACGTTCTCCACTCCCAACGTGCAACTATTGGTTTTGCCATGTTGTCCCCTCCGTGTCCTGTATGAAATAGTATAGACAAAAAAATCGGAGGAGCTTTCGCTCCCCCGAAAAAAATAGACAATATCCCTATAGGGGCAAAACACCCTGAACGCATTCGATGCGCAGAATATTCTGCTTTTTCAAGGTCCCTCTGTATCCACTATAGCCCTTCCCGACGTCATTTGTCAAGCCGCAATTCGTACATTCGGCGTACTTTCTTCGCTCCGGCCGCGAAGACCGCTACTCATCCTCCAAGTGAGGATATCGTTTCAGTATATCGACCTGTTCTCTCCGAATCTCGACGGCAAGTTGGTCCTCCGAGGGAAGCAAACGCCTGTACTCCACCTCCCGCTCTTTCGACGCGAAGAGATATTTCATTCTCCCGGCGGTTCGAGACACGGAGATAAGCAGCGCCGCCGGAGGGTTCTCGTGGGAAAGCGCGCTTTCTTCCGACATATGTTCCAGAACGAGCGACAGCTTTTCTTCATCTTCGCTCGAAAAATCTCCGCAGATCATCTCTACAAGGAGAAAAGCATGGATCGAACGCGAGTAGAAAACAAGGTCGATATAGCGCGTCCCTCCCTTGAGCTCCATCTTTTTCTGACGTTCCACAAGATAGAGCTCTTTGCCGGATTCAAGAAGAAACCGCTGAAGGTGATCGAGCAACGCCCTTTCTAGAATGCTCTCCGTCAGCCGTTGACGGTCGGGTATTCCCATGAACGCCTGAACGTGGGGATCATCCACGAAGTCTTCCGGTGAAGGGGGGGTTCTCTCCTCGAAGAGAGGCATATCGCCCGTCACGTCGGAGGTTTGCTCCCCGGCGGCGCGTAGCTGCTTTTCGAGTTCGGAGGCCGTCCACCCTTCGCGCGAAACCTTTCGCTCGACTTCGTACCTGACGGACGAATCTTCGATATCCATCATCACCGTGTAGTGGCTCCAGCTCAGTCCGGGATCAAGGGAGCGAAGTCCGGATTCGGCCAGATCGCTCTCCTCTCTGAAACGGAAGAGCGGAGGACGTTTTTCGTATTCCTTGAAAAACTTCCGGATAGCGGCGAGTTTCTTCGCTGAAAACGCCTTGCCGAAATCCGACGCAAGACCCGCGGCAACGCCTTCGAGAAGGTCGGGAGAGTCGCCGTGCGTTTCCTCCCATTGGGCAAGCGCCTTCCCCATCTCCCAGTACGACCGAAGCATCTCGGCATTGACTGCTTTCAAAGCAGTCCTTCGGGATTCTGAAAGCAGCCGTTGCAGACTTTCCAACAACTCGTGCCGATCATTGAAACGTGTCATCCTCTCAGCCTCCTTTTTCCGGATTCAGCCGGGTTCTCCGGCAGGGTACGACTCAGGGAACCATCGAACCCAGAACGGCGTCTCTGTACAGCGCGGGCGATACGACCCACTCTCCTGCGGCAATCAGGTACTCGTACAACGACGGTACGAAGTAAAAAAGGGCGAGAAGAAGCGGCGTCATTCCAAGCGCAAAAAAGAGCATTCCGGAGTGAAAAACGCCGACGGGAACCGTCTCCTCGCTCCGGCGGGGCGAGAATAGACGAAAGAGCACGGGAACATAATAGACGCAGGAAAGCGCCGTTCCAAGCTCCACTGCGACGGCGGTCATCCAGCGCCCCTTCTCCATCGCAGCAAGAACGATCATCCACTTGCCCCAAAAGCCGCCCAGCGGCGGCAGTCCGATGATCGACGCGGCGAGCAGAAGGAATGCCGCGCCTTCGCGGGGAAAACGTCGTCCGAGACCGGTAAAGGAACGCCACTCCTTGCTGCCGGAGAGCGTCGAAAAACTTCCGGCTCCGAGGAAGAGCGCCGTTTTTGCCGCAGCGTGGTTGAACGAATGAAGGAGCGCCCCGGCCACTCCCAGAGGAGAAGCGCACCCGATGCCGATCAGCAGATATCCCATGTGCGCCACGGTCGACCAGGCAAGCATGCGCTTGATGCTCGTCTGCCGCTGCGCCGAAAGATGCCCGGTGAAGAGCGAGAGCAGCCCCAGCACAAGAAGTGTATCCGGTATTGAAAAACCTGCCTGTTCAGCCGGAAAGAGCAGCGTCGTCACTCTGAGCAGAGAATAAAAAGACGCCTTGACGACAACGCCGGAGAGGAGCATGCTCACTCCCGTCGAAGCCGATGAATGCGCATCCGGTAGCCAAAAATGGAACGGGACCATGCCCATCTTGAGTCCCAGTCCCGCAATCATGAATCCGGCCGCGACGGCGAGCGCTCCACGCGGGATGCCGCCGACAACTGAAGAGAGCAGCGCGAAATTCAGTATTCCGCCCCCCATGTACAGCATGCTCGTCGCCAGAAGAATAAGAAGCGCGCCGACCGTACCCAGAACAAGGTATTTGAGCCCGGCTTCCAGGGCCTCCCGCGTTTTCGAGGCTCCTGTAAGGACGTAGGCGGCTACGGCAAGGATTTCGAAAAAAACGAAGAGATTGAAGAGATCGCCTGTTGTCAGAATCCCGTTGAGCGAAGCCCAGAGGATGAAAAAAAGACCGCAGAGACGCCATTGCTCCGCTGTCGGCCCTGATTTGGAGATGTTCGAAAAAGTCGCCCATACGGCGGCGGCTCCTCCGAAAGCGGAAATGAAGAGGAAAACCGCCGACAAAGGATCCGAAACAAGGAGAATTCCCAAATCGGCGCCCCATCCCCCGAGCCGGAGCACCCTGACGCCGGAACTCGCGGAAACGGCCGCACCGAACGTCAGCAACGAGGTGATACCGCAGGAAAGAAGGATCCATCCTCCGGTCTTCGAGGGTGCGAAATGATGCAGCAGCTGAAGAATAAAGGCCGCCGTCATCGGGAAGAGGATGGAGAACAGCATCCAATAGTTTGGAAAGATCATAGCAGAGCCTCCTCGTATCGTCTTTGGTCAGTTACCGGGAAAACCACAGCATCAGCAGCAAAGCGGTCGCGACGGCGGCGAAGAGGTATCCGCGGAGGAATCCGCTCTGCACGCTCCGAACGAAGGCGCCTCCTCTTTCCGAAACACAGGAAAAGCAGCTCCCCGCCTCGTCGATCCGTCGCAGAAGCGCATCGGCGAATCCCGGTTTTTTCCGGTACGCCGCAAAGAGGAGCGCTCCTGCAAGCGCCACGGAGAGGCTTTCGGCACACTTCGCGAAGGAGTAGAAGCGTATTCCTTCCACACCCAGAAACGACGGCGCCCAACCGGGAAACAGCCCCAGCGGCAAGAGAAAAACAACGAGCATGAGCATCCCGCCGTTCATAAGACGCAGCCGCCCCTGAAGGATTTTCCTCGGGCTCTTCTGGACGCCGCCGAAGGCGAACGCTCCCATCTTGAAAAAAGAAACCGCAGTCCCCACGTTCGCGGCAAGAAGGCAAAGCGAAATCGGCGAAAAGCCATGAAGCGCCTCTTTGATCAATCCCTTGCTTGCAAACCCCGGAGTCCCCGGGAGGCCCAGCAGACTCGCCGCGGCGAACACGAAGAGAAAAAAGGTCCACGGGAGCGCCGCCGCGCCGCCGCCCAGGCCGCTGAACTTTTTCGTTCCGTATGTTTTTTCAAGAATCCCCGCGCAAAAAAACAGCATTCCCTTGACCAGTCCGTGAACTGCCGTATGAAAAATCGCGGCCGCCGTACCGACCTGAGATCCCGCTGCCGCGGCCGCGACGATATAGCCGAGCTGGCTCATCGTGCTGTACGCGAGAAGACGTTTTACATCCGGCTGCAGCGCCGCCCGGAATGCGCCCCAAAGAGCCATGAACGCTCCGGCGGCAAGAAGAAAAGAGTGCGGCTCCGAAGGAAGGGCGGCAAGGAAACCGAAGACGCCCAGCTTTACCGCGAAACCGGAAAGAAGAGCGCTTACGGGAGCCGGAGCCGTCCCGTGGACCTCGGGCAACCAAAAGTGGAGCCCCGGGAGCGCGGCCTTTACGCCAAGTCCCAGAATGAACAACGGGAGAAGAACGCGCGGAACCGGCGAAGACAAGAGAGCCCCCCCCATGATGCTCGCTCCGGCGATTCCGGCGAGAAAGAAGGAGGCTCCCACCAGCTGTATTTGAAGATACCCTTCCGCTACATCCCTCCGTTGTATGGCGATCATCAGAAAGAGCGCCACTGTGGAGATTTCGACGAAGACAAAAAAAACGAGCCACGACGAAGAAAAAACCGCCCCGATGACCGAAAAGAAAAAGACACGGAGAAGCGCACGAAAAGCACGCCGTTCCTCGACAGCGTCGAAGTATCCTTCTCCGTAGACCGCTGCGGCCGCGACAAGCGCTCCGGCAAGAAGCGCGGGCAAAACCCGCTCCGCGGCAACTACGAAGAAAGGCTCCGTCATCAGCCTTTGAGCCTCCTGAAATCATCCACGTTCACACTGCGCTCGAATCGGTTCAGCTTCATGATAAAGGCAAAGGCCAAAGCGATATCGCACGCGCCGATGACGATCGCCGTCAGGGTAAACGCGTGCGGAAGAGGGTCCACCCCTTTTCCCTGCAACGGCAGAATAGGGGCCGAGCCGCCCGGGATATACGCCCATGAAATCAAGAGCAGAAGCACCGCGGATTCCATAAGGGTCAAACCGATCACCGTCTTGAAAACGTTTCTCCGGGAAAGGACTGTGAAGAGTCCCAGCGCAAAGAGCAGCGAGACGGTAAGAAAGCTCATGACGGCCATGAGTCGTCCTCCAGTTCGAGTATTTTTATCATGGTGTAGAAGATCGAGGAAAGGCCCGCCCCTACCTTCATGCCGACGGCCAGGTTGAGCAGCAGCATGTTTCCTCCGCTGAACAGAGAGCCGGGGGTTCCTGCGGGGAAAGGACCGGAAAGATTGGCCAGAAACCCGCCCCCCCACGCAATTCCCAGAAGTCCGATGAAGACGAAGAGCATCGCGCCTCCCGCTTCGAACGTCTCCTTGCTCTTCGGAGAGATGCGCGCAGCCTCGAAGTTCGTTCCGTAGACGACGCAGATGAGAATCGCCACTGTTGCGAAGACGCTGCCGCCCTGGAATCCCCCCCCCGGCGTCAGATGACCGAGGAAGAGAATGCTTGCGGCGTACAGCAGAATAAAGGGAGTAAGAAGCGCCATTCCACGCTTGACGATGAAAGAGAGTCCATGCCCGGAGTGAACATATTTTCCGCCGGACAAAAGCAGCGAGATCCCGAAAACCGCCGTGAAAATAACCGTCGTTTCGCCCAGGGTATCGAAAGCCCGGTAGTCGAGAAGGATGGCGGCGACGACATTGAGCGCCCCGGTCTCTTCGAGAGTCTGCGACAGATAGTGAGCGGACGTACTCCCCGGAATGCGGTCGCCCGACAAAACATATAAGCCGCGGAAGAGCACGGCGGCGAAGAGAGAGCTGACAAGGGCGGCCCCCGGCCAGCGGAGCCAGAAGGGACACTCCCGGCACTCTCCGGCGGGAGACGGCGTACGTTGCGTCTGGCTGTACGCCACAAGAAACAGCGACGTTACAAGTCCCGAGTTGATAATCGCCTGCGTCAGCGCGACGTCGGGCGCGCGGAAAAGAGCGAAGACGGTCGCCATGAGAACCCCTGTCACCGAGAGCGAGATGAACGAGCTGAGAAGGTCGTCGAGAAGGACCGCCACGACCGCCGTCAACAGGATGAAGAAATAAAGAAAAGCCAAAAGAGGCTCGCTCATACGTCGCCCCTCCTCTTTTCATCGATCGGCCTGTTCGCAAGGGCTCTTCTGTGGCATGCCCTTGCGATGGCGTGCGACGCCATCGGGTTCGATACCAGGAAGAAGACGGCGATGAGGAAGAGTTTCAGCGCGCCCGCAACGCCTCCGGCATAGGGCATGGCGCCAAGGAGTATCAGGATCGCCCCGCCCGAAAGCGCTTTTGTTCCTCCGTGCAGCCGGGTATACACATCCGGAAAGCGGAGAATGGCCACCACGGCGGCGAAGCTGAAAAAGACGCCCGCAAAGATACTGATGCCTCCGAGAAACCGAAGAAGGGGGGTCATTTGTGCAGTTCCCCGTGTTCAAAATACTTCGCCATCAGCAGCATATCGGCGAAGGAGAGCATCGAGAAGGCAAGCGCCACGTCGAGAAGAAAAGGGGTCTCGATATACAGACTAAGAAGCACGAGCACCATGGTAAAGATCACCGAGAGCGCATCCGCGGCCACGAGTCGGTCCGCGGGGGACGGCCCGGTCACTACCCGGACGAACCCCAGCAAGCCCGATATCACCATACCCCACAGAGCGGCCAGAATCATTCGGTAAACCTCGCTATTCCCTCTTCCAGCCGCCGGACGTCGCTGCGAAGAGCCTCCTCTCCTCCTTCCACCATGAGCGCATGGACGAGCAACGAACGTCTGCCGTGCAGTATATCGACGGTAAGCGTTCCCGGGGTCAGGGTCACGGCGTTTGCGAGGGCGACAATGGAGCCCTTGAAAAGCGGAGAAGGCGTATATACGAATGTGCCGGGGGATATCGAGAGCTCCTGGCGAAACGCCTGGAGAGCGACATCCCATGAGGCTTTGACCATTGCAAAAAGAAAGAACGGCACAAAGGAGACAAAAGCGACGGTCCGCCGAAGGAAATTTTTTGCAGAGAAGCGGATATGCCGCCCGAAAAACGGTCTCCAGGAAACACGCGCGATAAGAAAAGCCAAGAGCAGCCCGACGAGCGCGAAAGCCGGGGATAGAGAGCCGCCAAGAGCCATCCATACCGCGAGGAGCGCAACGGCAAGAACGGAAACACCGGATCGAAAGGGCATCCGCACCATCCTTTCTTTAAAAAAAGTTTTCTATAATAATACCATCCTTCTCTCTACGCGAGCAACAAAGAAAGAAAAATTCCGCATCGAAAGCTCTCCGAGGCCATGGAGAGATCGCCGGATCAACCGACCGGGCGGCATTCGGAAAGTCCGCCCCGAGGACGGTCATAGCAGCAGGACGAGCATCAGAAGGGCAAGCACCGAAAAGAAGATATACTCTCTGAGATTTCCTCCCTGCAGACGCCGTACAAGCACAATGGTTTTTCCGACTGCGCATTTCGTCGCCGCGAAGAGAAGATCCGCATCGGGAATAGTCTTCTCGGCAGGTTTCAGGATACTTCTGAGCAAAAAGAAAAAAAGCGCTCCGACGAAAAGCACGAGCACGCTCTCTCCGCACTTCGCCGCAGAAAAAAACGCCGGCTCCGATGCGCCGAGAAAGCGAGGAATCCACCCCGGAAAGAAACCGAAAAGAAGTACCGGTACGGCAAGCGGAACCAACGCCGCGTTCATGGCGCGTACGCCCGGACAATGCTGCGCCGCGCTCTTGCCCGAGCCGCCGAAGGCGAACCAGCCCATCTTGCAAAAGGACATCACGGTACCGACATTCGCGACAAGCAGGGCGAGCGACACCATCGGATGCTCGGAAAGCGCGCTCTTTACCAAGGATTTGCTCGCGAAGCCGATAGTTCCGGGAAGACCTGCGATAGCCGCCGCAGCGACCAGGTAGAGGGCGCAGGTGAACGGAAGCGTTTTCCAGGCTCCTCCAAGACGGTCCAGCTCACGCGTGCCGTACACTTTTTCTACTACGCCGGCGCATAAAAAGAGCATCCCTTTGAAAAGACCGTGGGCAGTCATGTGATAAAGGGCTCCGCACCATCCCAGCGGATTTCCGGCGCCGACCGCGGCGATAACGTAGCCCAGCTGACTGACCGTATGATAGGCCAGGAGGCGTTTCATGTCATGCTGCGCAAGAGCCAGAGCAACGCCCCAAAGCGCCATCATCGCGCCGACGGGCGCCAGAAAGTTCGGGCCGTCGGCTCCGAGCGCCTGAAGCAGGCCGAATGCGCCTATCTTCACCGCCATGCCGGAGAGCAGCGCGCTCACCGGCGCAGGAGCCCTTCCGTGAACCTCCGGCAGCCAGAAATGAAGCACGGGAAGCGCCGCTTTCACCCCCAGGCCGAGAATAAAAAACGGAAGCGCATCTTTCGGGACCGGACCGACGAAAACCGTTCCATGCCCGACAAACGCGGCGCCGATACCCGCCAGAAGAAAGGCCGCCCCGACAAGCTGCACAACAAAATAGCGGAGGGCCACTTCACGCTCTTTCAGCGCGATAAGAGAGAAAAGCGCCGCCGTGGAGATTTCCATGAAGACTGCGAACGTGATCCACTGCGCGGAAAAGAGCGTTCCCCACACCGAGAGCAGAAAGCCGAGAGAACCGTACATGAAGAAACGACGTTCGCCCGCCCCCTCGAAATATCTCCTGCCGTAAACGCAGGTTGCAATAGTCAAAGCCAACGCCAGCAAAGCAAGAAGCGCCCTGCCGGGCGAAAAAGCAAAAAGCGGGAAAAGCAGCATCAGGGGAGTCTTCCTGAAAGGAGCCTCATACACATGACCACGTCTCCGGGTCCGCCATGACGGGTGATCATCTACGCATCTCTCCTTTTTCGGCCTTTTCCGAGTTCGTGTCGAATACACCAGCAAATCGGACGAAAACAGTATACACCATTGAAACTACGAACGGACAAAGAAGAACCGGAGACACGGCGAACGCGACAGAAACAGAATTAAAATGAATGCAATTTGCATTTTTACATGTTGACAAATACTCAAACTTGAGTTTAAATCAGATATCAGCTCCGGAGCGCCCGTCAAACTTACCGCTTTTTTCGGATTCATCGCATTTTTTATATAACTCATGGTGAATCAAATCCTTCAGGAGGTGTTTGCATGAAACTGCGAACAAAAATAGTGAATGCGCTTGTGTTGCTTACGCTGGCCGTACTCGTTACAGCCGCGCCGGTCATGGCTTCCGATACCGTCGTCATCGTGGACTTCAGCTGGGACAGCGTCCAGATGCACAACCGAATCGCCGGCTATGTCATCGAGAAGGCCTTCGGGAAGAAAGTGGACTATATCTTTGCCGAGTCTCTTCCGGGGATGATGGGGATTGAACGCGGCGACGCGCACCTCTCCATGGAGGGATGGGTCGACAATATTCTCGAAGTATGGGATCGGATGACGTCGAGCGGCAAGGCCGAGAGTCTGGGGACGAACTTCCCCGACGCGCCGCAGGGGTGGTACGTTCCTACGTACATGATCAAGGGGGACAAGGAGCGGGGCATAGAGCCGGTGGCTCCGGACCTGAAGTCGGTGTCGGATCTTGTGAAGTACAAGGAACTTTTCATCGATCCGGAAAATCCGAAACTCGGGAGACTGTACAACGGGCCTGCCGGGTGGCGCGTCACCTCCATCAACGAGATGAAGGTAAAGGCCTACGGTCTCGAAAAACACTACGAAGCGTTCTCGGCCGGATCGGAAACGGCGCTCTCGACCGCCATCAAACGCGCCTACGACAGGGGCCTGCCTGTTCTGGCCTACTACTGGGAGCCCACCTGGGTCATGGGATTGCTGGATATGACCCTTCTGGAGGAGCCGCCTCACGATGACGCGCTCTGGACGGAGGAGCACAATTTCGCCTGCGGCTTCCCTTCAGTCAGAGTCCTTATCGTCGCCAACAGCAAATTTGTGAAGGAAAACCCGGAAATCGCCGATTTCCTCCGAAACTATTCGACGACGCTCGAGCAGAACAACAAGGCGCTCGCGTTCATGTTCCAGAACGATGCGACTACGCAGCAGGCGGCCGTCTGGTTCCTTCGCGAATATGACGACATTTGGAGCAAATGGCTCCCCGCGGAAGCCGCCGCAAAAGTGCGGGCCGCGCTGAAGGAGGAGAAATAATTTGGAGACGCCTTCCGAGGCGATCGTCATCCGGGACTTGTGGAAAATCTACTCCCGGAAAAAGGATCTTCGAATATCGTCCTCCGACGTCGAAAACGAAGAGCGCGTCGAAGAGCTCGACAAGGGCGAGGACGCCGTCGTCGCGATGAAGAACGTCTCCCTCTCCGTGAACCACGGGGAGACGTTCATCATCATGGGGCTCTCGGGCAGCGGAAAGTCCACCCTTATCCGCTGCCTTATCCGCCTTGTCGAACCGACATCGGGCGAGATCGTCGTCAACGGCGAAAACGTCGTCGCGATGAGGAAACGGGAGCTGGTGGATTTTCGCCGCGAGAAGATCGCAATGGTCTTCCAGCACTACGGACTCCTTCCTCATCGGACAGTGCTCGACAATGTGTGCTTCGGGCTCAAACTTCGGGGCGAAGAGAAAGAGGCGCGGCGGGCGAAGGCTGTCGAAGCCCTGGAACAAGTCGGACTGAAAGGCTGGGAGAAGTACTATCCCGCATCCCTGAGCGGCGGCATGCGCCAGAGGGTCGGTATCGCCCGCGCGCTCGTGATGGATCCTTCGATACTGCTCATGGACGAGCCGTTCAGCGGCCTTGACCCTCTCATCAGGCGCGAACTGCAGGACGAGATGATCCGACTGCAGAAGGAAATGCACAAAACGATTTTCTTCGTGACGCACGATCTTTCGGAGGCGCTTCGCATGGGGGACAGAATGGCCATTATGAAAAAAGGGGAGATCGTGCAGGTGGGTTCTCCCGACGAAGTGATCGCGAATCCCGCCGACGAGTACGTCGCAAAGTTCGTCCAGGACGAGCGGGAACAGCTTCAGCGGGCGGAGCGCGCCCTCACGAAAGAGCAGATGGGAAAGGAGGCGGGGGTTCATGTTTCCTGAGTCTTTCCAGGTTCATGTGGCGCCGGCCGTCAACAGGTTCATCAACGACCTGATAGCGGCGTATGCGCCCGTTTTCGACTCCATCTCCGCAGGAATTCTTTCCTTTCTTCTCACGGTCAACGAGATTCTGCTGGCGATCCCCTGGTGGGGGTATATTCTCGGCGTCGCGCTGCTTTCATGGTATTCCTCGAAAAAGGTCGTCGCCTCGATCATCCTGGCGGCCCTTCCCTTCCTCATCGGGATGTTCGGCCTGTGGGGGATGGCGCTGGAGAGCCTTTCCATCATCATCACCGCAGTGCTGATGGCGTTGATCATCGGTCTTCCCGTCGGCGTGCTCATGGCGGAGGTGCGCATCGTCGCGACGATCCTCCGGCCCATTCTCGACGGAATGCAGACCATGCCGAGCTTCGTCTACCTTATTCCGGCGATGATGCTCTTCGGTCTCGGGAGGGTTCCGGCGGTCCTCGCCACGCTTATCTACGCGTTGCCCCCCGTGATCCGCCTTACCGCTCTCGGACTCAATCAGGTGCCGAAACCGGTCGAGGAAGCCGCGCTGGCCTACGGCGCAACTCGCTGGCAGCTGATCAAGGAAGTCCGGCTTCCGCTCGCCATGCCGAGCATTCTCGCCGGCGTGAACCAGACGACGATGATGGCGCTCGCCATGGTGGTCATCTCGTCGATGATCGGCGCGCGCGGACTGGGACAGGAAGTGCTGCTCTCGATCAACCGCATCGACATCGGACGCGGTTTCGAGGCGGGAATCAGCGTGGTTTTCCTCGCCATCGTCATCGACCGCCTCACCCAGAACATGGCGAAGCGATGGGAACCGCCGAAGAGGTGATTCCGCATGACGGAGAAAAAAGAGAGAACCGCGGGTACGTTTGAATTCCAGGGGAGCCTTCCACGGCTCCCCGTTCCGGCATTGGAAGAAACTCTCGGCAAATTCCTGCTCTGGACGGCGCCGCTGCTTGATGAACGAGGCGGAAAGGCGACCGCCGACGCCGTCGATGCTTTTTTGGCGCCCGAAGGAACGGGGCGGAAACTCCAACGGCGCCTGGAACAATGGGCGAAGGAGACCCCCGAGAGCTGGCTCTCCGGCTTTTGGCTTCGCACCTATCTTGATTCCTCCGCCCCTCTGCCGATCAACAGCAATGTCTTTTCGATGCTCGATCTTCCGCCCCTTTCCGGCTCGTCGCCGCGCTCTCGCCGAGCGGCCGTCATGATCGCCGCGGCCCTCTCGCTGAAAAAGAGCATCGACGACGAGACGCTCCCACCGGATACGGAGCGGGGAACGCCTCTCTGCATGAGCCAGTACATCAACATGTTCGGCAGCACGCGAACTCCCGGCATCTCCGGGGATGAACTCTTCGTCGCACCGAACAGCCGCCGCATCGCGGTCTTCTGCAGGGGAAGGGCATGGTCGATCGAGGTTCTCTCGCCGGAAGGGGAAGCCGCTTCGTACGACAGCATCGTCGCCCGACTCGACGAAATCTCCGCATCGGCGCAACAGGGAGAGGGCATCGGCGTCGGGACGACTCTTCCCCGCAGGCACTGGGCAACGCTTCGGGAAAAACTCCTCTCATTCTGTCCGGAGAACCGCAGAAACATGGAGATGATCGAGTCCTCGCTCTTCACGCTTTCGCTTGATCCGAAAAACCCTGTTTCTCTTCGCGAGAAAGGGTTCAACTACCTCGCGGGCGCAGGAGGGAATCGCTGGTACGACAAGTCGTTCCAGATCATCGTGGATGAAGAGGGAGAGAGCGGATTGAACTTCGAGCACTCCGCTCTCGACGGTTCCCAACACGCTCGGCTTGCTTCGGCTATTCTCAAGGCGGGAGAAAGGGCGAGCGCAGGAGATTGGAAAGCTCCCCCGCCGCTTCCGCTCTCCTTTCTTCTCTCGGAAGAGCTCTCGCATGAGCTGAACGAGGCCGAACGAGCATTCGAACGACTGCGCGAGAACACCAAGCTTCGCGTGCTGGAATTCACATCCTTCGGGCGGGAGAAGATCAAACGCCTTGGAACGAGCCCGGACGCTTTTTGCCAGGCGGCGATGCAGGCGACGATCTTCGATCTGTACGGGAAATTCCTCAACGCGTATGAAGCGGTTATGACGAGACAATTCCTCTTGGGCCGCACCGAGGCCATGCGTCCCGTCACGCCGGAGATAGCGTCGTTCGTGCATGCGCGAACGGCGGAACATTTGAAGGCGGCTTCCTCGGCGCACACCGGGCGAATCGCCGAATGCAGAGAGGGACGCGGCGTCGACCGTCATCTCTTCGGACTCAAAAAGATGATGGAACTCTTCGGACGGGAGATCGGGGTGGAAGAAACTCCCGGGCTCTTCTCTTCCCCGGGGTACCTCGCGCTCTCGAGGAATCTCCTCTCCACGAGTACCGGCCCTACGGAAGGTTTCCGCATCTACGGTTTCGGACCGGTGGACGACGAGGGGTTCGGCGTCAGATACCTGATGTTCCCGGAAAAACTGGTCTTTACCATGACGAGCCGGACCACGCTGGAACCTCGGCTGCTCGCCTTCAGGGAGAAGCTTGCGGACAACCTTGAGAAGATGGCCGCTCTCCTCTCGGAATAAACGGGAGCGAAGGAGGCGGTCCTCCCGCTCATCCTTCGCTCCTCGCCTTTTTTCCCGTTTATTTCACGTTTTTTTCATACATTCCACATCGATGACTACGCCGTTGTGAGCTTCCTGAGTATGTGGACGTAATCGGCTTTCGAGAGAATCTTCGGGTTGTCGGGGTTCGAGGAGTTCGCCTCCGACTTCGCCGCGATCTCCTCGAAGTCCTCTTCCCTGACGCCGAAGACGGAGATCGAAGGCAGTTCGAGATCGAGCGCCATCTGTTTGACTTCCTCCACCGCCTTCTTCGCGCCCTCCTCCGGCGTCGAGAAGGAGAGTCCGAGGCAGGTGGCGACGCGGGCGTACCGTTCCACGCACGCATCCATGGAGAACTCCATGATCGCGGGCAGAGCGATCGAGTTGCAGGCGCCGTGGGGCGCGTCGTACATGGCCCCGAGAGCCTCCGCAAGGCAGTGGACCGCGGCCACGTCGGAGTGGCTGAAGGCCATTCCCGCAAGAAGGCTCCCCAGGAGCATTCCTTCACGGGCTTCCATATCGCCGCCGTCTTTCCAAGCCCTCCGCAGGTATTTGCCGATGAGTTCCATCGCCG
>Ga0334886_1001570_pt1 | contig 26228 bp, 22 predicted proteins | sample GraSluR1_MG_9_FD_207232 | JGI IMG/M metagenome (GOLD analysis project Ga0334886, IMG submission 207232) | Sludge microbial communities from methane-producing bioreactor in Wageningen University, Netherlands - Granular Sludge_27_06-R1 | ecosystem: Engineered > Bioreactor > Anaerobic >... | reverse complement strand
GGCTTCCGCTATCTTGCATTCCCGGTTCACGCAGAGGATTTCGAACGCGCGATGGAGGGGCTGGCCGCTCTTGGCGCCGTGGGTACGAACATCACGGTCCCTCACAAGGAACGCGCGTTCCGCTGGGCGCGCCGGCTGGACCCCTCCGCAGCCAGGACGGGAGCGGTCAACACGGTGCTCTTTTCCGAAGAGGGCGGCACAGGCTACAACACGGACGTCGCCGGCATCCGTACAGCGCTTGCAGCTCTCTCACCACGAAGGAACAACGCGCTCGTCCTGGGGGCCGGGGGCGCGGCGCGCGCCGCCGTCTGCGCCCTCCAGGACGAAGGGTTTGCGCATATCGGCATTATGAACCGAACGCGCGAACGAGCCGAAACGCTTCGAACGCAGCTCTTCACCGTGAACAGCGGCAAACTCCCGAAATGCGAAATACTCTCGTTTGAAGGAACGCCCTCTTTCATTCCCGATCTGCTGGTGAACACCACGTCTCTCGGGATGCACGATACCCCGTGGCCGAAAGATCTGCTCGACACAGTTATTTCTCTGGCAAAAGGAGGCGCCGTTCTTGACCTTGTGTATGCGCACGGTCGTGAAACGCCTCTCTGCGACAGGGCACACCGTTCGGGCATAAAGGCCGTTTGCGGCCAGGAAGTGCTGCTTCATCAAGGAACGGCGGCCTTCAAGCTGTTCACCGGAATGGCCGCTCCAGTGGAAATTATGAGGGCCGCCCTGCAAAAAGGGAATTCATAAAGCTCGGTGAAGGGTGCGAGGCGGTTACCAATGCCCCGCACTCACGAACGGAGATCGCCTCCAGCGCGACAAGCTGTTGCCAAGAGAGCATGTCCCGCGCAAGGTGCAACAGAGCGCGCGCTGAAGCATCTACTCGGCAAGCACGTTTTCGAAGGCCTCCAAAAAGTTTTCTATCTCGTCTTTTGTTATCACAAAAGGAGGGTAGAGCCGGAACGTAGACGTCAGCTGATGAAAGTCCTGGAGAAACCCCTTTTCCACAAGACGTTTCGACATTCCGCCGCCCCTCGGGGCGTCCTCAGGCGTCAACTCCGCGCCGACCATGAGGCCTCTGCCGCGCACCTCCCGGATACAGGGGAACCGTTTCTGTATCTCCCGGAGCCCGGAGAGCAAATATTCGCCCATCTCCTCGGAGCGTTCAACCAAGTCTTCGTCTCGAATCGCGCCGATCACTTCCGCGGCGACTCTCCCGGAGAACGGCGTGTTCTGATGCGACTGGACGTGCCGCCCCAGAACAGGAACCGCCCGCTCTTCAACCTCTTTCGTCGTAACAACCGAGGAGACCGGCAGTCCGCCTCCTATGGCCTTGCCGACGACCAGGATATCCGGCACGATGTTCTCATGCTGATAACCGAACCATTTACCTGTCCGGCCCATTCCGGTGGTCACCTCTTCGGAGATGAGAAGCGCCCCGAAAGAACGGGCGAACTCCTTGAGGCGCGCTCCGTAGCCGATTGGCGGCACGAGGATGCCTCCTCCGAGGAGCGGTTCGTAGAGAATCGCCGCAGGCCAATCTTGAGGCGGCAGCTCCTCAAGAACGTTCAGGCAGGGGAACTCTCCCTCCCCGCACTCCGTAGAGCGAGGGCACCGTGCACAGTGCGGCGCCATGACACGGAGGACGTTTCCCGCTTTGGGCAGGTACGAAGCGCTGCGTCCAACTTCGGAGAGCGAGAGCGCGTAAACGGTGCCTCCGTAATACCCCTTCTCCGCGACGACGACTCCAGCCTTTCCTGTCGCGGCGTGCGCCATTTTGAGCGCAAGCTCCACGGCTTCGCTTCCGGAATTGAGGAAAACCGCCCTTTCAAGTTCCGGAGGAAGAATAGAAGCAAGCTCTCCGAGGCCCTCCTCTATCTGCCGCGTACCGAACGCGGCGCCCGTCTGAAAAAGTCCCCGAGCCTGTTCCTCGACTGCGCGACGCAAGCGAAGATGTCCGTACCCAAGCACGTTGCACCACGTTCCCGATAACATATCGATATACGTTCTCCCCTGCTCGTCGTAGAGCGTACTCCCTTTCCCTCCCGTAAGGCGGATGCCGTGTACGGGATTCGTATTCCAAAGCCTCACTTTGCAATCCCCCTTTTTTCGTACACTTTTTGAAACGCTCTCCCGAGCCTTCGCACTCCTTCGTCTATCTCCGCATCGTCCAGCGAAGAAATGGAGAGGCGGAAAAACGTACCGTCCGGATCGGACGAAAAGAACGATCTTCCGGAAGCAACGGCGATTCCCTCGGACGCGAAGGCTTTCTCCCAGTCGACCGGAGGATGGGATGCCATCGAGAGCCAGATGAGGTACCCACCACCGGGTCTCGTCCAACGCGCCCACTCCGGGGAGACGAAGGACTCCAGGGCTGTCAGCGCTGTCTGCATTCGCTTTCGGTAGACCTTGTGCATCATCGAGACATGCTTCTCATACCATCCCTCGGAGCAGAATCGGGAGAGCGCGGCCTGCAACAAGCCCGGAGGCGCAAGTTCACCGTACCGGCGAAGCGCGGCCAAGCGACGGATACACTCAGGATGCGCCGCCACCCATCCCACGCGCAGTCCGGGGAAAAGCACCTTCGAAAACGTGCCGCAATAGATCACCCGCTGTCCGCTGTCCATTGATTTCACGGGAAGCACCACTCTGCCCGAGTACTTCATCTCTTCCTCGAACGCATCCTCGAGAAGCGGGATTCCGTAGTGCGAACAGATGGAGAGCAGACGCTCCCTGTGCTCCTGATCCGTGGTGATTCCGGTGGGATTTTGAAAGTTGGGCATTGTGTAGATCAGGTGAAGAGGAGATTGTCTGCAGCGATCCTCAAGCACGTCGAGATCCATTCCCTCGCCGGTTATCGGGATTTCCGCTATGTCCATCCCATACTGTTTCAGGAGCGGAAGAATGTCGGCGTAGCAGGGAGACTCCACCGCGACCGTTATTCCCGGTCGAGCGATCATTCGGAGCACAAGGTCAAGCGCATGCTGCGCCCCGTTCGTAATCAAGATTTCCTCACGTGTCACGGAGATGCCGTGCGTACGCATCCGAACGGCGATCGCCTCCCGAAGAGGTTCATACCCCTGTGCATCGCCGTAGCCAAGAAGAGAAAGCCCCTCGTCCCTGAAGGCTCTTCCCAGAGATGCACGAAAGCGGCCGGCGGGAAAAAGGCGCGGGTCCATCTTGATGAACTCGAAGGAGAGGCGTTTCCGGTCGAGAGTGTTGTCACGGGGGGCATTCCGTGTAAGAAAAAGACGGTAAACCCCCTCCGAGGCGGGGGAAGCGACACACGACCAGTCGATCGCGCTCATGGATTCTCTATCGCCCGGCTCCATAATCGGAACGCGGCAACGAACCACCGGAGGCGTTCCCCTCCGGAGCTCGACATACCCGAGCGACCAGAGCGTCTGATAGGCCAAAGCAACCGTAGTACGGTGCACACGAAGCAGCTCCGCCAGCTTTCTCGTGGAGGGAAGTCTGTCCCCCGGGTTCAACGCCGCGTCTTTCATCATCTCAAGGAGTCGGTCTACGATCTGCTTGCTCTTTGACTGCGTCGTGCGTTGATCCAACTCAAAAAGAAGCATGCGTTCCCTCCTTTCCCGAAATCTACGCGCATTACACTACACCGCGAGTGGCCTTCTCACAACTGCCACTTTTTACTTTTTTCACCGTACCACATGGACAAAAAAACGCCCTCGCGAGGGCGTTTCGACAGTTTCTCTTCGTTGTGTTCCCGCCTGAGAACCAGAAGCGGAAGCAGCCCGCGATGCCTGAGGTGTTCGATGTACACTTCAAGCTTTCTCACATGCTCGCGTACACGCGGGTCGTCGGATAGTTCCAGTCCCTCCTTGTACTTTCGCAGCGCATCCTCGAACCATCCCGCCTGCTGAAGCTCGGCGGCCTCCTTCCAGAGTTCCGCCGCCTCCCTGCGCGCGGCCTTCTCTCTCGCGTTCTCTCTGCTTCTTCTCGCCGCAAGCGTCTCCTCAAGTTTCCAGACGTGCTCCCTTACACGGGGATCTTCGTGGTATCCAAGCCCTTCGCGATACTTCTCAAGCGCTTCTTCGTACCGTCCGTCGATCTGCAAGTCGGCAGCCCGCTTCCAGAGATCGAACGCCTTCTGACGGTAGGCCTCTCGAATCGAGGAGAAGGGCGCGGTTTCCGCGTTACGCACGTCAGCCCGAGGAGAAACGGGCCTTGCTGATGCAGACACCGGGAAGGCCGCGAAACAACACACTGCAAAAAAGAGGAACAAACTTCTTCGAATTAGCAGCGCCGGCGGAGCGCCGGCATACTCCAAACAGTAAAAGATGCTGCGCACTTTCAACATGCTTTCTCCCCTCCTTCTCCGATCGACGACGTCGCATTGAGGAACCGACGAAAAAACGCGATCAAAAAAAGACGCTCTTCTCGGGACGTTTCAGAAGAGCGCCTTTTCTTATCTCTGGTTACCCGACGACGATGAACGAGAGTCGGCGCGCGAGCAGCTTGATGCACATGACGAAGAGCGGAATCTGGAGTAGCTGCGTCTGGAGGCGTACGATCAGCGTTGCGGTGAACGGAACGCCGAAGAGCATATTCAGAAAATACGGGACCATAAGCACCGAGGTGATCAGCTGTCCGGCCGCAATGGCGACCAGCAGTTCGATGAACGAATGCTCCGCAACGTGTTCCCGCTGTCGGAAGAGCCTGAGAACAAGGGGAGGGATAGCGCCAGTGAGCGCAGCCGTCAACGTGAAGTGGGGCATGAAAGCGCCCCCCGCAGGACTCATGATGAATCCGACGACATCGCCGAGCGCGCCGACGACGGCGCCGGCACGCGGACCGAAGAAGAGCCCCGCAAAGATCACCGGTACAGCGCCAAAACCGATTCTGAGCGATTCGACGCCCCCGATGGGAATGCGAATGCTCGCAATACGAGTCAGCACAACACTTAAACCGATCAAAAGAGAAAGGACAACCAAATCGCGGAGAGCATACCGAGACTGTTTCATGAAAAAAACCTCCTTATGACATACCGGCACAACCGCCACATCAAAAGAGGTGCGAACCAATTGATGTGACAGCGAACGCGACTTCCCCACCGCAAATCACGAATGATTTTTCGTCCCGGGGCAACGTCCCATCCCAGGGCACTTCACGCGGGAAAACCTACTCTGCCTACCTTTGTTCGAAGCATTATATCATCTTTCAAGAAAAAACAAGGACAAATCGTCCTGTGAACTGTCGAGAATCAAGGGAGTGAAATACACTCGCGAGGCATACGGCCGAAAATCGAACGCCGCTTCCGGATGCTGTTGCATCCCGGAAGCGGCGACTTGCGCTCAACTTCCCTTGCGTATCTGCCCCGTAATACGTTCGAACTCCTTGAGTACTTCCTGGTCGTACACTGTGGAAAGATCGGGAAGCGCAAAACCGAAGACGCCTTCAAGCGTCCGCATCGATATGTTTATCAGCGAAATCAGGTCGCCGCCCGTTTTTACAGTCTGGTACGTATTCCGTGCGACTGAAAGATCATTTTTCAGCTTCTCGGCCGAGATGCGAAGCTTATTCTGCTGCGTTCGAAGGTACTCCCTGTAAATCGAGGCTGTCTGCACCGTCCGCTCGTTGGCCTTCACATTCGTCTCAAGCACCTGGCGTTGACCGTCGCCCCCGGGAGTTCCTGCCAGCATTTGCTCCGCCTGCTTTTTTAAGATCTGTGCGGAGTTTGTGATCCCGTCAAGCCGCGGCGAGTACTCGGAGGCGATCTTCTCAAGAACGTCATGGTGCGCATGAAGATAGATATCCACAAGGACCATATGAATGCCGGTATACTTTCTGGCCATGTGGATACTCCCTTCCCCCTTGCGAAGAAGCTCGACTATCTGGAGATTGATCTTCTTAATGCTGTCCGCGGCAAGCAGAAGGGCAATCACATCGTCGCCGCTTACGCTTGCTAGAAGAATATCGAGCCGCGCGCCGTCGACGCTCACGCCCATGGCGCTTAAGGCAGTCACCATCGAAGAACGTATCGCCTCTTTTTCTTTCCTGAAGCGAGCAATGTCCTCTTTGAGCTCGTCAACTTCCTTGTCGATTTTCGATCGTGTCTGCCTGAAGGGAATCCAGGTCTTTTCAGGGGCGCCGATGCGTTCCTTTCGCAGCTCCGCAATCTTCTGCTCCGATTTGTCTATACGCCCTTCCAGGGAACGGTACTCCCCGCGGGACGCATGAAATTCGGAGTCGAGGAGGATGTCGAAGACCTCATTGAGCAACTTCTCATACTTCGCATTATTTGACTGTTTGTCGGCGCCGAAGATCTTTGATTCCGGCAGAGTTTCCCCCCGCTCGAAGAGCTCGAGAGCCTGTTCGAGCTTCGGCATGGCCTTGCTCCACATTTTGGCAAATATGGAATCGTCTTCGTTTTCAGCCCCGACGCTTACCGAAGCACACCCCAGTATAACGACTACAATCATGAGTATCTTGCACATCTTCATGGTTATCACCTCGTGAGAGTAATCTATCACAAAAATGCTTTTCTTTGTTCGTCATTCCTGCGTACCCCAAAAAACTTTTCATGCGGCCTCGATGAGCGCACCTCCAAAAGCGGCCGCTCCGAATGCTATACTCTTCGTGAAAACGACTTTTTGGAGGTGAAGCTGTTGAAGCGGGTGAGCATACTGAATCATGTCGTCGGCCCCGTTATGCGGGGGCCTTCGAGTTCTCACACGGCAGGCCCATGGCGAATCGGAAGAATGGCGCGCGACCTCCTCGGCGTCCCCCCCGTAACCGCACGTTTTTATTTCCACCCGTCAAGCTCCCTGGCCGTCTGTTACCACGATCAAGGGAGCGATCGCGCATTCATAGCAGGACTTCTCGGAATACCGCTCACGGATCCCGATTTCGAAGACATGCTGGAACGTGCGCCTCTTCACGGGCTTGACGTGCTTTTTGAACTGCACCCTTTTCCCGAGGCCGACCATCCCAACAGCTCGCTGCTCATTCTTTCCGGAGAGAATGGAGAAAAGATCACGCTTCACAGCAGGTCTGTCGGCGGTGGTTCTTTCGAGATCGCTTCGCTGAACGGGTATCCCGTCTCGATCACGGGAGAGAGTTTCGAAACGGCCGTCGATACAGTGTCCGGGAACGCTTCCTCCGTCCTTTCCATTCTTGGAGCCCACGATTCTTCCCACGAGCTCCATCATCAGAACGGACGTGTTCTGCTTCACGTGTCTTCTTCCACTGCGCCTGAAAGCTCCATGCTTGAAAGAATAGCCTGCCTTCCGGAAAGCGTTCGTCTCTTTTCGGCGTCCCCTGTGATGCATCCTCTTGGAGGCGCGCCACTTTTCTCCGGTGCGGAGGAGGCGATTCGTTATGCGGAGGAAAAGGGGCTGACGCTTGGAGAAGCGGCGCTCCGTTTCGAGGCGACCCTGCTCGGAAGCGACGAAGCTTCGATGATGTCCGAGATGGAAGAACGGCTGGAGATCATGCTCGATGCAGTACGCCTCGGACTTTCAGGTGACATTGCTTCTATGAAACTCCTCTCCCCCGTCGCAGGAACGCTCGCAACGGCGGAACGCAAAGGAGCGTTCTTCCTTGGAGGCCCTCACGCGCGGGCTGCAATCCGCGCAATGGCGGCGCTGCATACAAACGCTTCGGGAGGAGTGGTCTGCGCGGCCCCTACGGGCGGCGCGGCCGGCGTGCTTCCGGGCGTTTTGGCAACGCTCCTGGAGGACCTGTTAATCGGCAGGAGAAGTGTGCTCATGGCGCTCTGGGCTGCCGGAGCGATAGGACTCTTTCACGATATCAGAAGTACGTTCGCCGCGGAAGTTGCGGGATGCCAGGTCGAGATAGGCGCCGCGGGAGCGATGGCCGCAGCAGCAGTTGTAGAGGCCGCCGGAGGAAGCGCGCGCCAAGGCTGCGACGCGGCCGCGACAGTATTTCAAAACATGATGGGCTCCGTCTGCGACCTGGTGCAGGGAGTTGTAGAAATTCCCTGCCACAGCAGAAACGCCGCCCTCGCATCGCAGGCGTTTCTCTGCGCGGATCTTGTGCTTGGCGGGTACCGCAGTCCGGTACCGCTGGATGAAACGATCGACGCCGTCGACAGTACCGGAAGGATGCTCCCCGAGGAGTTGCGCTGCACTTCAAGAGGGGGTCTCGCTCTTTGTCCGTCGGCGCTGCGCCTTCCGCGGCTCGACCAAAATTAGCTAAAAGGAGGAACAGAAATGACAACAGTGCTCAGCAGCGTGAAAGACGGCGTTTGCCGTATAGAACTGAACAGGCCCGAGGCGATGAACACATTCAACGAAGACCTTGCAATCGATCTTGACGAAGCGCTCGGCGCAGCGGACGCGAACGGGGAGGTTCGCGTCATCGTCGTTTCCGGAGCAGGAAAGAACTTTTCGACGGGAATCGACCTCCGGGAGCTGCTCTCGAAAGAGCGTCACGAAATCCCGGGCTTCTTGAAGCTCATGGATCTGCACAACCACAGACTCGCCTCGTCGACAAAACCCGTCATCGCTTCCGTCCATGGATATGCGCTCGCCAACGGAACGGGGCTCGCCCTTGCCTGCGATTTTATTGTCGCGTCCGAGGACGCGGTCTTCGGAACAACCGCGGTGAACGTCGGGCTTATCTGCATTGAACCCGGGTATCAGCTTGCCCGTTGGATAGGGGAGAAACACGCCCTTCAGTACGTCCTTTCCGGCGAACTCATCCCCGCCTCGAAGGGGCTCGAACTCGGATTCGTCCATACCGTTACGACGAGGGAGACGCTGGAAGAGAAGACGCTTGAGCTGGCAAAAAAACTTGCGTCGAAGAGCGCCCTTTCGCTCCGTGCGGGGAAGGTGGGATTCGCGCGCATGGACGGGCTTCCACTCGACCGTGCCATAGAAGTCGGCGGAGACGTCTTCGCCGCGCTCGTCGCGTCCGAGGACGGCAGAGAAGGGGTCGAAGCCTTCCTCGCCAAGCGCCCTCCTCTCTTCAAAGGTCGCTGACCTCCTTTATGGAGGGACGGCTACACGTCGTCCCTCCATAAAGGCATCGTCGAGCAACGGGGGCCTCCGCCGCCTTTCACAAGTTCGTCCGCATCCAGCGGGACGACCTTGATTCCGCCTTTTTCAAGCGCCTTGATTGTCGCGACGTTTCTGTCCCAGATGCATACTCGCCCCGGTTCGAGGTTGAACGTATTTCCGCCCGAACCTGCGCGCTGCTCGGAAAAGGCGACGGCTTCGCTCTCCTCGCCGCCCACCTTTATAATGCGGACTGCGTCCAGCTTGAGAACTTTTTGAATGGCCCCGAACAGAGAATCCTCCCTCTCTATCCGAAGCCGATCCCCTCTTCCTCTCGTGATATGGAGTACAGTGAGCTTTTTTTCTATATAAGGGAAGAAAAGAAACGCGTCATGGTCGATCATGTTCAAGAACATATCGACATGGACCGTCAGACCGATGGAGTCCGCAGGACCGAGACGCTGGTTTTCGAAGAGCAACGCCAGCACATCGGTGATTTCCCCGCAGCGCATGGTTCTTCGGGCGATTTTTTCTATGGAATCCGGATGCGTGCGCTCATTCACTCCGATGACGAAGACGTTTTTGCTGTAACAGTGAACATTTCCTCCCTCGACAGGAGTCGTGTCCTCCGGTTCTTCTCCGTACCACGAGGAAAATTCCGAGTCGCGAAACTCGGGATGATGCCGGAAGATAGCCTTGACGCATGCCGGCTCTTTCATCCTATCGCGGTTGAACATCTTTCCAAAGACAACGCCTTCTCCGAGCACAGCCGCAGGATCACGGGAAAAGAGCACGTTGGTCATCGGGAAAAGGCACCACTCGTTTGATCTGTCAACAAGGTCGCGCAGTGCGATCTCCCCCGAAGAGCGATGCAGTTCCTCCTTCGTCATGCCGAAAAAGATCTGCTCCACAAGCGCGCTTGGAGAAAGCCCGAGCAGATGTTCACGGAGAATATCCAGCGTTCGTTCCGTGAGAAAGGTCTTTTCCGTCTCTATGACAGCGGAGACGATTTCGTTCTTCACGGAGGGAAACACAAGCACGTCGCGCAACAAGTCCTCGAAGAGAAAGACTCCGGCCCCGAATCCCTCCACAGCCGCCACCCATTTCTTGTGTTCCTCCGCGGCTTTCGTTGCGCTCGGGACGGAATCCCAAGCAAGAGCGCCGACATTCAACGGCGTGCATCGTTCTATCCCCTTGCCGGGTGGCTGCATGATAACGGCGCGGAGCCGTCCGATTTCGGAAGTAACGCTGACCTTCACTCTATCTCCCTCCCGCGGGTGGATACAAAGTCAGAGATAAGAACATGCGTTCGTTCGTATTTCCCAGAATCAGATGCTTGGAAAACATGAAGCCCTACAGACTCTTCTGCTACACCTCCGTCTTGTTTCCTTCCTTGAGAAGACGCCCCGACACAACGTCGAGTAGAACATTTGCGCCTTGAAGAAGCTGCTCTTCCGGAGTGTATTCCGCAGGATTATGGCTTATGCCGCCTCTGCTGGGCACGAAGATCATCGCCGCTTTCGCCACCCTTGCAAGCATCTGGGCGTCGTGTCCGGCGCCCGAGGTTATGCGCATTGAAGAATAACCCCGCTTTTTTGCGGCGTCCTCGATTATTGACGCAAGCTCCTCGTCGAAACGTACCGGTTCAAAACGCGCAAGACTCTTCACGGAGAGTTCCACCCCCTCCTTCGTCCGGAGTTCCTCCAGAAAACGAAGAAGTTGTTTCTCCGCATCCGCCAAGCGGGCGCTTTCCGGATCGCGGATATCCACAGTAAGAACAGCCTTCGACGGAATCACATTGATAAGGTCGGGGGAAAAACGCAGTGAGCCGACGGTCGTTCGCGTTCCTTCGGAAGAAAGCGCAAGCTCCCTGAGGAAGACGACGATTCGAGCGGCGGCAACCCCCGCATCCCGGCGCATCGAGACCGGGGTTGTCCCGGCATGGTTCGCCGTTCCCGAGATCTCTATCCGCTTCCAGGAAATACCCTGCAGATTCTCAACAACCCCTATTTCCATTTGTTTGCTGTCGAGTACCGGCCCCTGCTCCACATGTAGTTCGAGATATTCCGCAGGGAAAAGCGACGACGGTTCAGTTTTACCTTTATATCCAATCCGGCGCAGTTCTTCACCGAGAAACGCGCCGTCGATACCTCTTGTTGCAAGAGCATCGTCGATCGGTATGCCGCCTGTGAAGAAGAGCGACCCCATCATATCCGGCTGAAAACGTACTCCCTCTTCGTTGGTGAACGCCGCGACGATGAGCGGACGGAGGGGGCGCACCCCGGCATTTCTGAACGCCCTGGCGACCGCCAGCCCCGAAAGCGCACCGTACACTCCGTCGAACGGTCCCGCGTTGATCACGGTGTCGATGTGCGATCCGATCATCAACGCATCCGCGCAGGATTCGCCTTCTCCGTAGAGGATCCCGAAGATATTTCCTATGGGGTCGATTTTTACATCAAGCTCAAGTTCCTTCATCCATTGCACCAACTGATCGCGCGCGCACTTGTCCTGATCCGAAAGCGCCAAGCGGGTCCTACCGCCGTCCGGTTCCCTTCCAATCTCTCCAAGTCGCTCGATCTGTCGAAGCAGCGACGCTCCGTCGATTTCAAGCCGTTGTACGTTATCGGCTGTATCCCTGTCCATGGTATTTCCTCCTTGTTCCCCCGATCAAGAGGAACATGCTTCGGGGTTGCAATGTGTTTCATAGTATACACTAAAAACTCTTGGGGAACTCGATCATTTCTCGCAACGAAAGCACAACGCTCCAAGAGTACAATAAAGGCCTTCGCTCTTCAGAAAAAACGGGAAGGGCGAAGGCCTTTATGAAAAAATTGTTATTTTCGCCGAACGATCAGCGGGAGGAGAGGAATCAAGAGCCACAACGAGAATGGCGACGACGCCAAGGCCGAACAGCCTTCTCCAAAGTCCAGCCAACCGTCCCGCACGCTCACAAGGCACTCCGCGACGAAGCCGCCGTCTTCGGTGATTGCGCTGATAATCGCCTTCCCTTTTCGTACCCCGATAACAATTCCGTTCTGCGAGACGGACGCTATTTCCCAATTCGACGTAACCCATCGAACCCGTTTATTCGTCGCATTCGCAGGGGATATAGAGGCGACAAGATACCGCGTTCCGTCGACATTGACATCCGTTCTCGTGTGGTTCAGGGATATGCCGTTCACCCTGATCTCGCTGTCGACTACCTCGACGGCACACTCGGCGACAAAACCTCCGTCGTCCGAACGAACGCTCACCACGGTACGTCCCTGAGACAGCCCGTTCACGATTCCTTGAGAAGAGACCGATGCGACAGAAGAATTCGACGTTCTCCATGTTACATTCCTGTTCGTTGCCGTCTCAGGCACAACGGTTGCCGTCAATGCATAGGCATTGCCTTTTTGAACGACGAGAGACTCCGGTGATACTCGAACGGCAGCAACTCTGTAAGGATTGGAATTCGGCGCCACGGTCACCTGACATGAAGCGCTATGAAGTATCTCCGAACCGTAGGGGGAGAAGTGCGCAGTAATCACTGCCGTACCTGTTTTCCAGCCTCTTATCGTGACCGACATTCCATCGGAAGCGGGCACGAAATCCGCAATGGAAGTATCGCTTGAAATCCACCACACATCACCCGAGCCGCTCGGCAAGGCATGCACAACAACGGATTTTCCCACTTCTACTCGCGCTGTTTCCCTGTCAAGCCGAAGGTTGCTCTTCGTTTCCGCGCTCGAAAAACCGGAAAGAACGCACAACAGAAATACAATCGCCAGGAACACTTTCAGACGCATCGCAGCACCTCCGTAGATGTTCTAAAAAACCTGCAGGTAATAGTATCACGTTCTTCTTCCACTTGGTGCGCAAATATTTCCGTGCGAGCTCGGACGCTCTAGAATGGTGAAAAAAAACCGCCGTTGCAAGGAGTTTTCCGAGCAACGACGGTGTATTCCGATTCTCAATTGGTGGAGGCGGGGGGAATCGAACCCCCGTCCGACAAGGGCCGGCCGTGAAAGCGCTACGGGCGTAGTTCCCGATTTAGTGTCGGCTTGAAACTCCCGGGAACAGGATTTTCTCGCCCAAGCCCCCTTGTCTTTTTTCCGGAGCCGGAGACACTCCCCGAAAAGCATCCGCCTTTTTGTGTCGCCTTACGCAAAAACGGCGGCTACTCCTGCGTAAGACGTGACTGCCTAAGCAGCCAGTGCGTAATTATTATTGTTGACGTTTGTTTTTGTGTCCGCGTTTAACGAGGTTCGGACGACCTCGACCCGCTCTTTCAGACCCTCCGTCTTGCCGTCGAAACCAGTCGCCCCCATGAAAAAACGACTGAAAATTCAGTCCCTGTCGCTTCGCCGCACGGCACGCTCGATATCTCTCTTCGCATCCCGTTCTGCAAGCGAATCCCGCTTGTCGTGAAGAAGCTTTCCTTTCACCAATGCAAGCTCGACTTTCGCTCTTTTTCCTTCTTTCAAGTATACAGAAAGAGGAACCAGAGTCAATCCTTTTTCTCGCACTTTCGATAAAAGACGAAGTATCTCATGTCGCTTCATCAGAAGTTTTCTATCCCGCAGAGGCTCGTGATTGTAATAACTTCCCTTTTCATAGGGAGAAATATGAACGCCTACAAGCCATAATTCCCCTCCGCGAATAACGGCATACCCCTCTTTCAGGTTTACCTTTCCGTCGCGTACAGACTTGATCTCCGTTCCCGTGAGCACGATTCCGCACTCAAAGGTTTCAAGAACGAAATAATCGTGACGTGCTTTTCTGTTCTGCGCTACTGTGCGGTCGGCCATGAGTTTTTCCTCATCAAGATTCTAGCATTAAGGTCAGCATTAGTCAATAAACAACCGAGCACTTCTCATATAAACAAAGAGGCTCCGGAATTCCGGAACCTCTCGTGAGAATCCAAAAAATGGTCGGGGCGAGAGGATTTGAACCTCCGACCTCCTGGTCCCGAACCAGGCGCGCTTACCAGACTGCGCTACGCCCCGACACTCTGTTTCCGAACGATCTCGGCAACGGCGAAGATTGTAACACCCGAAGGCTATCTCGTCAAACGGTCATCCCGTTTTCTGTCATCTTCTCCCGGAGTCGTTCCTCCCTTTCGGTTGTTTTTCCATGCAATACGGCTTGAAGGCGCGCTGTCCGCCGCAAGCGGTATCTCGGTCCATCCCCAGGGAGTGACAAGAAGAAAGCGAAACGCAATCCCCTGATGATTCAAAGCGCGTATGTGAGATATGTAGCGGTATACGTCGCCGATGATGAATGTATCGCTGATCAGCCACACCCTTCGGCTTACTCCGCGATTGAAGAGCGCGGCGTAGTCTATCGCCATACGAAGGCTATCCTCGAAATCGGCCGGACCGATATGAAGCGCAACGACATCTTCGTTTCCGAAAGGTTTCTTGATGTTCGGAAGGAGATCGGCATATTCGTCAACCCATTCAAGACTGTTAAAGAGAGCCTCTCCGTCCATTTCCATCACATTCTCGAAGAGGGCGGCAACCGGGTCTATATCCTGCTCGGGATTATCGGCCCTGATCGACTCGTCCATCCATTGCTGCACCTGGTTGACAATCTTTTCAATATACCTAGGATATTCAGCTCCCGACATGGCGGAAAGAATCTCTCCCACTGTCCAATTTTCGTTCTGTTCGCTGCTGTCGTTCTTATGTTCTCGTGTCATGCCATCCTCCGTGTTTCTGATCTTGTGGAAGCATAGCATATACTCCGGAAGCTCACAACAGGAAGAATAAACAAAAGAAGAGGGGAAAGGGCGTTCTCTCTTCGCAGGCTGTCGAAAAACTCATTCTTCTTTACGAATTCATCCGGGATGGTCGCTGCCGCGAAAGGACTTCACAAGTAGAAAAACCAGCTGCAAAAGCAATTTCTAGTGTAGAATCGTAGGGAAAAAATCTCAGGAGGTGAGATCATGACCTTTCCCCGTCTTCGACGTGATTCGGCGCATTTTCTCATGATCGACGTACAGGAGCGGTTGCTCCCCGCCATTTCGGATCATGAAAAACTCCATCGCAACATTCTGAAGCTGGAGCGTGCGTCGGAAGTTATGAACATTCCTTTTTGCTACACGGAACAATACCCGAAAGGGCTTGGCGGAACTACGGCGGACATCATGAGGGCTTTGCCCGAAGGCGCTCTGCGATTCGAAAAAAACACCTTTTCCTGCTGTGATGAAGAGGGGTTCAACGATATTCTCGCCCTGCAAAACCGACCAGTCACAGTTCTTTTCGGTATTGAAACACACATCTGCGTCCTGGCGACGGCCCTTGATCTTCTGGAGCAGAACCGCAAGGTTGTCGTAGCGGCCGATGCCTGCGGAAGCCGTTCGCCCGAGCACTCCGTCCTTGCGATGGAGGCGATGCGCGGAGCGGGAGCCCTTGTTCTTCCGGTAGAAACCATCATCTACCATATCATGGGCCGCTCCGGCACACCGGAGTTCAAAGCGCTGCTCCCCCTCTTCAAGGAGTAGCAAAGAGACGGCCCGATTGACGTCAACGGACAAAAAAAAGCAAAAGGAGCGTTCCGGCGAGCGTTACATAAAAAGAGTGACGCTCGCTTCGCCATAATACGGAGAAATCGAAAGGCCCGCGCAGGCGGTCTTGAGAGATTCCCCGGGGGAGAAAACGTCCGGTGCCGGCATGATAGCGGGTGTATGCATCTCCGAATGTCTTCGAAAGATACTCTTCTTCGTGAGGCACTATGATTGCGCAGTAGAGAACCCAGAAGGAAACGATAAAGAGAAGCAACGCCTTCCATCCGGCGAATACACCCCACCCGGCCCCTATGAGCCAGTTTCCTACGTAAAGAGGGTTCCGGACAATCCCGTACGGCCCCCACGTCGTCAACCGGGCCGCACCGACATGCTCTCCCCTATATCGGGTAATACAGCCGGCCGCCCAGAATCGCAGCAGCTGACCAAGGAGGACAAGAAGAAGACCGAAAAACGAGCGGTACGCCCCCGGTGGCTCCGCCAGAAACCATACGGCAAGAAAAAGCGCTGTCCAGATTCCGCCCCGCATTTTGAAAACAGCAGCGCGAATATCAGTCACGGCGCCCCTCGTCGTCAGTTTCTTCGATTAAAGGGTCATCGCCGTCGGATGGTTCCTTATGAAAAATCTCTTCTGAAACGCCCCATCCGAGCAAGCGTACGGCGACAATCACTCCCATGCCGATCGCAAGATATTCGGTGAAAAAACGCCATGCGATCGCGGTCACCCCGGCCATGTTCCAGGGGACGAGAAGCCCGAAGAGCGCTGCGCCGCCTCCTTCCGCAACACCGCTGGCGCCGGGGGTAGGCACGAAATAGAGCAAAAACATGAAGACCGCCTGTGCAAGTACAGCCTGAAGGTAATGAAAGGGAAGCCCCATCGCTGCGATCAGGCATGGGAGCACGGAGAAAATGCACAGCAGATGAAACACGGAGAAAAGGATGGCGAGCAAGAAAAATTTCAGACCGCAAGAGAAAAACATCCGGAAGTTAAGATTATAGTTATCGACTTCGAGATTGATTCTCCGAACAACGCGGAGAACCGTTTCCGGTTTGACCACTCCGAATCGTTTCAGCCAAAGCGTGAGGATCCTCCCCCATTTTTTTATCAGCAAAGGGCGTAAAATGCTCAAGAGCACCAGAACCCAAGACACAACAATAAAAAGTAGCACGTAGGAAAAGACGCCTTTGAGGAAAAGCTTTCCTTTGAGAAGTTCCGGCTCGATAAAGACCGCTACGGGAACAACGAGCCCGAGAATCAAGAGGGTCAGCAACGTCCTGGTAAGCGTTATCGCAATTCCTTTCCCAAGAGGCACCTTTTTTTTGTAGAGGACATACACCTGAAAAGGGCCGCCGCCGCTTTGCATCGGCGTTACCGCGCACCCGAAGTAGTGCAGCCACGTAAGCACCATTCCAAGACGGAAACCGATCCGCTCACCGGCGGCTCGCGCAAGGGCGCAAAAGCGCGCGGCATCGCAGCACCAGGCCACACCGACGAAGAGAAGCGCCAATAAAAGCAAGCGACCGTCGGCATTTGCTATTGTTCGCCAAGTATCGGCATCGACGCTTGAAGCAAGAACAAGCGCGCTGACGCCGAAAGAAAGAAGCAGAAACAGAACGAGTCCTTTACGAAGGGTCAATACAGGAGTGCCTCCTCACAGGTTCCGGCTGCCCCGCAGCTCCCGCGCAAGGGCGGATACAATGCGGAATCGGGGGATATTGTAGCAGATTTTTCCGTCTATGAAAGCGCCCCTGAAGAAAACGGCCGTTCTCGGACTCATCAGAATCAGAAAGAGTAATCGGTCCGTTTTCCCAGAGACGAAATATGGTTTTTTCCAGGTTCTATTGAGCTCCTGCGAAAAGAACTACTGCACCGCTTTCCGACCGGTCTCTAAAAGAGCTTCCATATAGTGCGCCATCCGCTGAATGCCGGGAAGCACACCGGTGCGGATACGGAACGAAAGTTCCAGAGGCTTTCCGTTTTCGATGGATGATGAGGCTTTCTCCAGTTCCTGAACAAGGGTCGTCTTCAACTCGCCGACCTTTCCGTCGCCCACTTCGGTATCGGAGACCCCCAGAAGGATCTGGCAATTATGCATCACCTGCAAAGACCATCCGATACCTTCCGCAGCCTGCCGTAAAAGATCCAGTCCTTCGGCCGTCTTATCGGCTTCCAGCATATCCGCGACCTTGGAAAGCCCGGCGGAAAGATGACTCATATACCTTGTGCCTTCGGCTAGCGAATCCATGACAAGCTCCCGCACCGGGACTGTTTCAAAACGGGCTTCCACTCCTCCGGAGAGCGCTAGAAAAGCATCCTCCTCCAAGACTGTTCCGTCAACGGTAATAGAGCGGACCACCCTTCCTCTTCTGGCAGCTTCTTCTTTTACTCCGGAAAAAAGTTCTTCCTTGGAGACGATGTCCTCGGAAAAAACGTGTTCGTCGCCATCGATGACAACTCTCATAACGTCCCTCCTTCAGAAAAACAGAAACAGGGCGTTTTTTCTTCGCCGTGTCTTCTGCAAATAATCTTGTCGGAAGACATTGTACCATGACTTTTTCCAACACAGGCGAAAAAACCGTCAAGACCGGCGGTAACTCCGCCGATAAGAAAGGGAGAACGAATACCCTTCGACAGGGAGATGATTATATATGTCCGAATATCAGTCGACTTTTTCTATGCCTGGTGTTTTGTCGGGAATAGACTGGGGGGCAATGGCGGATAAAATAATTGCAAACGCACGAAAACCGGCCGAACAATGGGAAGCTCAACAGGACACGCTTGAGCTTAAGATAGGCTTGTTCCAAGAATTTTCCGCAAACCTGAAGTCTTTGCGCAACGCTGTCTCGCCTTTGAAACTCGCCTCAACTTTTAATTCCAAAATGGCCGAGTTCTCCGTGATCTCAGGAGGCGACGCAGCTGGAATAGTAGCCGCAACGGTAAATGCAAACGCCGCTATCAGCAGGCACGAAATCGAAGTGCTTCAAAAGGCGACGGCCGAAGCACGCTTCAGCAAACAGATTACAGGTAATGTCGGAAGCTCGGCAGTAGGCTCATTTTCCATTAACGTGGGCGGAAGAAGCGCGGATATCGAAGTAAAAGAGACCGATACGCTCACTACCATCGCCCAGAAAATCAACGCTGCGACGGACACCACGATTGATCCTGCGACTGGGAAAGCTACTGGCGAAGGCTTGGGCGTCACCGCTTCGGTGATCGACAATCGGCTTATTATCAAAAGTACAAACACAGGGCTTGGCACAACGACTACGTCCATGGACCTGACGCGAGGCAGCGGAGACGAGGACAACCTTGGTTTCACCGTGGCCAAGGAAGCTCCTTCCAGCGGTACGATTCTTACGATTAAGGATGCGGACGGTCTTACCTACACGGAAGGTGTTGATTTTTCCGTCGCTTCAGGAAGCGATAAAATCACATGGCTAACAAGCGGCTCAGCGACAAGGCCCGCCGAGGGGAAAACCTATACGGTCTCATACGAAGTCAACTCGAACGTTTTCTCCTTTACGACGAAATCCGGAACACCTCTCAACGCACTTGAACTCAGCAATACATATACGGCGGGCAAAGGAGTCCAAGCCGTGGATGCGGAAATCATCATCGACGGGCTCACCGTCACTCGCTCCTCGAATGAAATGGACGACATTCTCGACGGAATCACCCTGACAGTCAACGGACCTGGAAAGGTGATCATGGACATTACACAAGACGCCGAACAGGCAGTGACAGGCATTCAGGATTTTGTAGATTATTACAACGACGTTATGAACTGGATCAACATTCGTCTGACCGAGTCCACTCAGGGAGATTCGACAGACGACACCAAGAGCAGCGACTTTTACAAGAAATTCGGCCTCCTGCACGGTAACTCCATGCTCTGGCAGAGCAAGTCCCAGCTCCGCATGCTCATGACGACACCCAATAAAATACAGTATACGACAAAAACGGGGTCGCCGATCTTTGGGACGATGCAATCCAAAGGCATGACTACCGCTTCCTCGTTCAGTATCACCGTTGACGGACGCAAAGCAACGATAAGCATCGATCCGTCCGACACGCTTGACGACATTAAAAATAAAATCAATAATGCAACCGAGTTGCGCAACGACGCAAACGGCAACACATACTCCGTCCCGCTGGCCACCGCGAAAATTGTGGACCATCAACTCGTTATAAGCGCTGGCCAAGGCAAAAAGTTCACTCTCGATGATTCTTCGGGTGACGTTTTGAACACTCTCGGCTTGAAGAGCCCCTTCGCTCTTCTCTCGCAACTCGGCATTTCGACAGAGAGCACCGATTACGGCAAAAGCGGCAATCTAGAATTCGACACCAATAAATTTATGGAAGCGCTTCGACAAGATCCTGAGAGTGTCGCGGCAATTATGAATACCGTGATGAGCGATATGGACAGCTATATCGGCAACATGGTCGACTCGACACAAATCGAGGTAGCAGGTGGAATAACTGCTCCGAAAGGCCGCATAGCAAGCCAGATAAACACATACGAATCCGAGATCACTACCCTTGGGAAACGCATAGCCGCCTTGGATCTCCGGCTTGACATCCGAGCACGCGGTCTCTACGATTCCTTTGCTCAAGCAGAAGTGCGGCTAGCCGCACTTCAAGAGCAGGCGACATGGCTTTCTTCCGTAATTTCTCAGCTTTCCTCAACATCGAGCAGTTAGTAGTCTTCCATCAAAAAAGCGAGGGACCACCGAAAAAGAAACTTCAGCGTTCCCTCGCTTTTCTCTTTATCTTTTTCCCTTCCTGTCCTCCGAATACAAACATTCCTCCTCGATCATCGTACCTCGCTCTCCAAAATATGTCCCAGCGTATCCGGAGAGAGCTGCGCGAAGCCGATACGCCACGCGAGGATGGCGGCCTGGGTTCTGTCGCGAAGGTCGAGTTTTTTGAGCACATGGCTTACATGATTCTTCACCGTTTTCTCGGAGAGAACCATTCTGTCCGCGACTTCGGTGTTGCTCAACCCCTGAGAGAGCCAGTAGAGGATTTCCTTCTCGCGGGGAGTCAGTTCGTACAGCTGGTCGTTTTCCTCTTTCCTGCGCGAGAACGAGGTGAGCAGTTTCCCCGCGACGCGCGGATCGACATACGGCTGCCCTCTGGCGGCGGAACGGATTGCGGAGAGCAGCTCCACTTTTCCCGACGCTTTTAATACAAACCCAAGAACGCCCGCCGCCGAAAGGGCGGAGAGACAGTCTTCGTCGTCGTAGGCGCTGATGGCGACGTACCGCATCTTGTGCGGAATGTTGTTCAGTTCGCGAACAAGCTGTATGCCGTCCACCCGCGGCATGTTGATGTCGAAAAGCAGTATGTCCGGCTCATGCTCGCGGATGAGAAGAAGCGCTTCTTCTCCGTCGCCGGCTTCTCCTACCACAAGAATATCCGACTCCAGCTCCAGAAGCTTTTTAACGCCGTCGCGGAATAATTTGTGATCATCCGCAATAAGAACCTGTATCTGCTCCATGTGGACACCTCCGTCCCAGTCTGCGAAAACGCGCTCCGTTATGCTATAGTGAACGAAGATACGCGAAGCCCCCGTGCCGAATCCCTTGCATGGGACTTAAGAACTATTCTAACACGATCACGACCGTTTTTCGAGGAGGAACACAGGTGACAGAAAAAAAAACACAGGATCTGCCCTTTTCGATCCGAAAAAAGATGGGGCTTGCCCTTGCCGAGTTCCGGATGATTGCTCCCGGGGACAGAATCATGATCGGCCTCTCCGGAGGAAAGGACAGCCTGATGCTTGCGTTGGCGCTCTCCCTTTTGCGGCGAAGGAGCCCCGTCAAGTTTTCCCTCTCCGCCTGTACTGTGGATATTACCGGAGGAGAGACGGATACCGACTCCTTGCGAGCGTTCTGCGAATCTCTCGACATTGCGTACTCGGTAAAAGCGCACCCCATAGTCAATATCATCAATATCAGGAACGAACGTTCTCCGTGCAGCCTGTGCGCGAACATCCGCAGAGGTATTTTGAATACGGCGGTGAAAGATGCCGGATGCAATGTGCTCGCGTTGGGTCATACCTTGGACGACGCCGTCGAAACAGCTCTTATGAATCTGTTTCATACAGGACGATTCAAGGCGTTTCAGCCGAAATTTTGGCAGAGCCGCTCCGATGTAACAGTCATTCGCCCCCTCATTCTTGTGGAAGAGCGGCGAATTACAAAGGAAGTCTCACGGCTTGGACTCCCGATTCTGCCCTACACCTGCCCTTTTTCACTAGAGACGGAAAGAGTGCGGGCTAAAAAAATCATTGATCAACTTGCTGCCGGAAATCCAAGAATCAAGTACAATATAATCCACGCACTCAAGTGCATCGACGAAGGAGATCGATGGGAAGTTGCCGATTCTCGAAAGGAACATGCTGATGTTCCGGGCTCCTGTTGTTTTGTTCCTATTGTTAACTAAACAGTTCTTCAACCTCCGGCATGTCAGTGCCGGACGAACCTGGTCGCTCACGCGTCAAGGAGCGGCTATGCTCTTCAAGGAGAGATGACATGGGAAAAAATGAAGAACACTCGGTATCGCCTTCGCCGTCCAGCGCGTTCTCCCCTTCGGAGAAGGGCATATCATTTTCGGAGAACGAAGAAATCGTCAGGAGATATTTCGAGTGGGATCCTTTGGATGATCCTTCTTTTGCTCATTTGATCGTCGGCAAGGGGAGCATCGGCGGCAAGGGGAGATCGCTCCTTTTCGCAATGGCGAAGCTTCGAGAAAGCGGCATTGAAACGCTGAAGAGGGTGGTCTTTCCTCCGTCTCTTTTTATCGCCACCGATTCTTTCGACAGCGTCGTCTCACAGATCCCGAACCTCGAAGCTCTCAAGGACGGGCCCCCTGAAGCTATTGAAGATGCGTTTTTAGCGACGAAGCTTCCCGACGGCGTAACCGATGCGGTCAGGGGATTCCTCGAAAAAATTACCGATCCTATCGTCGTCCGAAGCAGCAGCGTTCTGGAGGACTCTCTGAAGTATTCCTTCGCGGGGAAGTATCTCTCGTCATTCGAGTTCAACGGAGAAGACGAGTCGCTCGAAGAACGAGTCGCTCATGTGGAAAGCGACATCAAAAAAATATACGCGCGCACGTTTTTCCCGGTCGCGGTCGCCTATCGCCAAAAGCACGGACTGGGCGACGACAGGATGGGGATTATCGTAATGCGCGTCGCCGGCAAGTGGCGCGGCCGCTACTACTATCCCACCATGGCGGGTGTTGGTTTCTCCCGTTACTACCGCCGTTGGACCACGAGGATCAAGTCCGAAGACGGCATCATCCGCCTCGTTTTCGGCATGGGAACCACGAGCACGAAACGGGGGTACGCCCGCACGTTCGCTCTGACGCTTCCTTCGCTCCGCCCCGAGGGCCAGAACCCGTTCAACATCATGCGTCACGCCCAGGAACACTTCCAGGTGATCGACAGGGAACAGAAGGCGCTCGTCACGGTGGACGTCAAACAAATATGGAAGGACATCTTCCCCTACCACAGCTGTTTCCCCGACTACGCCCAAATCTACAGTCCGGATGAGGAGGGCGGGTATTTTACTCCTATGTCCCGCCACGGCTCCGTCATCGAAAAGGGAGAAAAAGTTTGTTTCACGTTCGAAGAGTTCGCATTCCGTTCAAAACACTTTTTCGAAAGGATGAAACATTTGCTCTCTCTTCTCGACAGGGAGATGGGAGTGCCCGCCGACGTCGAGTTCGCGTTCCACCCGACCGAAGATCTCGTGGAGATCGTCCAGGCGCGCCCCCTCTGGATCAGTGAACAGACGTCGACGGCGACCATACCTTCGCTCGAAAAACGCAACGTCGTGTTGCGGGCGGACAGAATGGTTACGCACGGCGTAAAGGAGAACATCCCCTACCTCGTCTATATCGACCATCATGTTTACGCGCAGGAAACGCGTTTTCACGATGTCGCGAGAGCGATAGGTTCCGTAAACGACATGTTGAAAGGCTCCAGATTCGTCCTTGTGGCGCCGGGTCGGGTCGGGTCGAGCAATCCGCTGCTCGGCGTTCCGGTCCAGTACAACGAGATTACGCGTTGCTGCTGTATCGTGGAGGTCGGGTTTCCAAAAGAAGGATATATGCCGGAACTCTCCTTCGGCACCCATTTCTTCACCGATCTTGAGATAGACGGTATTTTGTACATGCCCGTGTATGAAGGCGCAAAGAACAACGTCTTCGATGAACACTTCTTCGACTCCTCCCCCTATACCCTCGGCGGACACGCAGGGGTGCGTATCTACTCGGGCTCTTTTTCGGTGTACACCGACGGCGACAGAAATATGGGCGTCGTTGTGGCGGACAGGGTGGACGAACCCGAATCAGGGTGGGCGGAATAGCTTTTCGATACTGAAAAAGGCCGCGCCGGGAGTTGCTCTCGGCGCGGCCTTTTTCTTTTCCGAAAGGCTCAGAGCGTGACTTCCCTGAGCGAGAGTTTCTCCGCCAGCTCCGTCACTTCAAGAGCCTGTGCGCTGTAGTTTGGGCGCCCCATCAATCCGTAGGTGTAATTCTTCCCCTGCTCCACCCCGGGCTGGTCGAACGGGTTCACATCCAGAACATACCCCGTAAGCGCCGTTACATGTTCGTAGAACTGAATCAGGGCGCCGAGCCTCCGTTCATCGAGACGGGGAATCTCGATGGTCACGACCGGCTTTCCACCCTTGGCGACAGCTGCTGCGGTCGAAAGCGCCTCATAACGGCGGAGAGAATTCATCGACTGGCCGAAGAGATATCCAAGGGGGACGAGCGACTGCTCCTCCGTCTCGGGAATCACGATGTCCTCCTCCGGTTCGGATACGGTAATGATAGTGAAGAGTTTATCATCCGGGCCTTCGGTGTACAGCTGAATCTGCGAATGCTGGTCGATGGCGCCCAGCGCCCGGACAGGAGTGGATCCGACGCCGTTCTTTCCAAGGCTCTCGCCCCAGAGCTGCGCGAACCACTCGCAGAATCGTTCGAGCGCATCTTCGTACGGCATCATGACCGTCATGTTTCGTCCGTGCCGATAGTGCGTTACGGAGAGAGCGGAGAGAAGCCACGCAGGATTCTCGAAAAGAGAAGTGCGCTGCGCAAGTTTTTCGTCCATCTCGGCGGCTCCCGCGAGAAGTTTTCTCCCGTCGAGTCCGAGAGCGCAGGCGGAGAGAAGACCCACTGAAGAGAGTACCGAAAACCGTCCGCCGACATCGGAAGGAAGCACAAGACGCCTGCAGCCGATCTCATCGGCAAAGGGCTTCAGGACGCCCTTTTCTTCGTCTGTGATGACAAGAACGTGTTCCGCGGCTCTTTTCGGACCCAGCTCCACCTTCAGACGATCCCAAAAGAAGAGGAAGTTCGCCATCGTTTCTGCGGTGCTCCCCGATTTGCTGATGACGATGAAGGCGGTCTTCTCGGGTTCGATAAGATTCCAGACCGTCCTGTTGTCCTGCGGATCGACATTGTCGGCAAGGTAGAACCTGGGGCCGCCCCGTTTCGCCTCGGGCAGTTCGTTCCAATACGGAGGAAGGAGCGCGCCGTGAAGCATCAAATTACCGAGGGCGGAACCGCCGATCCCCGCCTGGACTACCGCATTGAACCCCCGCAGCCATCGGGCCGCTTCTTCGATATCGCCGATATCCCGGTAAGGGAGGGCAAGCCATCCCACTCCGTCTCTTCCCTCGGCACGTCCTTCCCGGAGCCATGCATCACCTTTCTCCAGGATTTCCGCGCACTCTTTCAGCGATTCGACGCTCACCCCGCGGGGAGACGACGAATCCGCCCCGTCGTCAATCGCCGTTCCGAACGAAACAGTAAACAGATCGGAGCCTGAACGCGTTCCTCTCGCCACTTTCTCCACTCCTTCCCTTGACGCATTACTGATTCTGTTTTGCTATCTCCTCGTCGATGGCCTCCGGGTTGTAGCCTACAATAAACTTCTCGCCTATCTTCGTCACAGGAACGCCCATCTGTCCTGTCTTTTTGACCATCTCCATTGCCGCTTCCCGGTCGGTTGAAACGTCAACCACCTCGAAATCGATATCCTTTCCCTCCAGATACTCTTTTACTTTTGTGCACCAAGGGCACGTCTTCGTTGAATACACAGTAATCATTGTAAACACCTCCGGAAAAATTTAAATACCATCAGGGAGTATATATCAACTTTTTCTTCGTGTCGAGTTTATTATATACCTAATTTTGACCTGGACGAGAAATTGTCCTGAATACGCGGTATAATAAATACCATCACCGGGGTATTTCACTGAAAATGCACGAGGAGGAGAGAAAATGACCATGTCGACGGAGGTCTCCGTGAGTTCCGCTTTGGAGCAGCGACTTCTTCCAATAGCGGACCGATACCGGGGAAGGAAGGGGATCACCATACCGCTTCTTGCGGATCTCCAGAAGGAGATGGGGTACATCGCTCCGGAAGCGGTGGATTATATCGCGCATGAGCTGGATATTCCAGCGGCGGAGATGTTCGGCGTCGCGACGTTTTACGCCATGTTCCGCCTGCAGCCGGAGGGAAAGCATGTGATCCGCCTTTGCCGGGGAACGGCATGTCACGTTCAGGGATCGGCGCGTATCGGGGAGCAGATTCAGCGGCATCTTTCGGTGACCGACGGCGGAACCACTTCGGATGGAGTGTTCACGCTGCAGTTCGTCGCCTGTCTGGGATGTTGCAGTCTGGCGCCCGTTATGATGGTGGACGAGGAAGTGT
>Ga0334886_1001559_pt1 | contig 26324 bp, 20 predicted proteins | sample GraSluR1_MG_9_FD_207232 | JGI IMG/M metagenome (GOLD analysis project Ga0334886, IMG submission 207232) | Sludge microbial communities from methane-producing bioreactor in Wageningen University, Netherlands - Granular Sludge_27_06-R1 | ecosystem: Engineered > Bioreactor > Anaerobic >... | reverse complement strand
GCTGAATGCTTTCAGCCGGCATTCCCTCATCCACGAGCTCCTGTTCGACTTTCGCTATATCTAGCGGCGTGAGATCCCTTACAACACTCATGAATTCCTCTTTCACCAGTTCGATACTGTCCGGGTTATCATGCACCCTCTTTATAAGGTTCTTCAGAAACGTCTCTTTGTTAAACAACTCGCTCATACTCGTCCCTCCTACTCCTGGTACTAATGATGATAATCCCTCGCGCTATGGAGTTCAGTAACATATGTTACGAAAAAGCCGGACAGCAAGCTGCCCGGCCGGGTTGGTACTGGATGAAGCAGGAGGGATCTGGTACAAACAGTGTTCATAAATATATTATCACAAATTCTATCGGGATTGGACATCGTTTGAGAGAGAAGAGCGGTGGTTAGTGAATGGTGGAGAACCGAAAAGCATCAAAAACACGAGATGAGCAGAGAGGGGGAGAAAGAGGAGAGAGGAGAAATCTGAAGTATCGGGTTTGGGGTCTGGTAAGAACGAGTTCCCGTATAAGATCACTACGGAATGACAACTCTCATAACTCTCCACTCTCCACGGTTATTACTGCCCACCGGATTCTAAGTCCGAAGGTCGGGTTTCGATTCCCCGTGGGGCTGCCATCTAGAAGCCGAACTTAAACTCCTAATACTTAGCGCAGGAAGAGCGAATAATCAAGACCATCAATAAAAGAAAGCTCATTCAGTGATTTCCTCTGTGTTCCCGTGCTTTTAAACAACGATTATCACTTCGAGTTGCAGTATCCTTCAATCTGCTTTTACTGATTGTGCGAAACAGCAATCACTGAGATCTGGATCGTTTGCCTAGTTGTCCCAATTCATCTTGCGAGTCTTCCTTACTTACTTGTGGACAGCGCAATCTCTTCATGGCCTTCCGTTTGTATCTCCTCATTTTCTTCTCAATGTTCTGAGTATGGAAAAGGAAACACTATTATTTTCCTGATCTTTCTAGCCACAACCTCCGTCTTTCTTCCAGAAACTCTTCATAGGTTATCTCTAAGACGTTGTCGGGAATACATTTCGTCTTCCAGTTTTCGAGCATCTCTTCTCTGCGAGTGATACCACCGTACTTGAGACCGCCTCCAATCCGTAGTGCTTTCCTGTCTAGTGTTCCTGCCTGACATAATAGTCAAACCGTGAATATGGAAAAATGGAGTCACGATTATTCTTCCGCAATCTCCGTATTCTCTATCAGGTGCGATTGCTCAGTGTGGTTTCTATTCATAAGAGCTAGAATCTGATACCAAAAATCTATGAAGAGAAATGAATTGGATTCTAACCACGAATAAACTTAGCGCCAATACTTCTCAAGTCGATTAACGAGTTTTGGGAAATTAGCTCTTCTTGGCAACGAAAAAGATGGAATGATGTTCACTGTAACCCAAAGAAGAGAAGAATCTGAAAAAGCTTGGAACAAAGCTTAAAATATGGTATTATGTTTTTGTGGCATGACTTTTAGGGGGTGAATTAGGTGTTGGTTTTACCAATAACTGATAATGCAAGAAAATATGGATACATTTACTGGGTTTCGTCGATGGATACCGAAGTTCTGAAAGCTCTTGGCGGTATTGAGAAAGTGGAAGTTCGCTTCAATGATCTTGTTCTTGGCGAGAGGAATGTAGATTGGAAGTACAGAAGGATTTCTGTCGGTCCAAAGTGGACAAAAGCTCTTCCAAAGGACTGTACGATTTTTGAATTGGAGCTAATTTCTGGAAACATCCTGACAGTAAGGGGAAGATGATACAAGTATGGAGATAAGCAATAATAGTTCGTTAAGTAGAGCGCCAATAAGCCCAATCATAGCAGAACTTCCGCCTTTAGTTAATAAGAGACTAATTGACTTTGGAATGCTCCATCTTGAAGCTTCTTTGGCAGGTTTTGGCGAAAGATACAAGAGAGGAGAAACTTCCCATACTATACACGTATGGTGGGCAAGAAGGCCTCATACTGCAATGAGAGCCTTAGTCTTTGCATCAATATGCAAAGAGTATTCCAAAGAATCTTTTGAGAATTCGAAGCTGCTGCTCTCTTCTAAGCCCAATTATCACGCAGTAAAGAGGTCTCAAGTATATCTTAGGTCACAATACGATTCAACTCCGCGGTTGCTTGATATGTTTGGTGGAGGAGGTACCATAGGATTTGAGTCGCGTTTACTAGGAGTTGAAACCTATTCAATAGATGTAAACGAACTCTCCGTGTTCATCCAGAAAAGCAATTTTGAGTATTCAAACGTTCTGGAAGATCTTCATTTGGATCAAGTTCTGTTGAAATCGGGAATGAGAGTGCTTGAAAAACTCAAGTGTGATACGGAATGGCTTTACCCTCTAAGAGAAAAGTACAATGATTTGGCTTTTGGGTATATTTGGTCTTATAGTAGAAAATGTGATAATTGCGGTTACAGATACCTACTAATGAAACGTCCTTGGCTGAGTAAGAAAAAGGGGAAGAGTCAAGCATTCGTCCTAACTGAAGGAGATAGATCCCAAGAGACCAGAATCTCTGATGTTGATAAGGATTACAAATTCAGCACTTCTTGGCTTAATAGATCTGGGCAGATCAAATGTCCAAAATGTGGCATTATTTCAAGAAATATTGATGTTCGAGCATGTGAAGACGAACTTATGTCCGTTATAATCTCGAATCCACGGAACGGGAAATCTTTCATAGCGACTCCCAAACATTCAATTCCAGCAAGTGAAGAGATCTTGAGGCTTGAAGAAAAACTATTAGATGAGATGAATGTTTCCCTGCCGGGTTCCAAACTTCCTAAGTGGTCCGGGATTGTGAATCCTTCACTATATGGTATTGAGACACATTCGGATTTTCTGAATCCTCGTCAAAGATTGCTCTTGCTATATCTCATTAGATCTTTGAGAGAAGAATATTCGCTTCTCGAAGGGAATTATGGGAAAGATTTATCGAAGTGGGTAATAGCTAATCTTTCTGGACTTATCGACCAGCTAGTCGACTGGAACTGCCGACTTTCGATGTGGATACCTCAGAACGAACAGGTTGGGCGGGCTTTCTCTGGTCCAGGAATTGCTATGTATTGGGATTATGTGGAAACAGATCCATTACTAAGGGGTCCATCAAATCTGTGGGACAAGCTGAAGCGAATTGCTGATGGAGCAAAATTCACTGCTACTAAAGGAGGCTCCATTTCAATTCAGAAGGCAGCTGCTCAAAAACTGCCTTTTGAAGATGCTTTCTTTGATGCAATAGTGACCGATCCTCCCTATTATGACAATATTTTCTATTCGGCACTTGCAGATTTCTTTTATTCGTGGAAAAGGCTTCTGTTTTCGAGAATCGAACCGGGTTTATTCGAAAAAGAATCAACTGAAAGTGATTCGGAATTGGTAGCCGCATCCTTTAGAAGTACAACAGAAGAAGAGACTCACAAAAAATACTGCTTGGAACTCGAGAAAGCTTTTAATGAAGCTGCTAGAGTATTAAAGAGAGATGGCGTCTTTTCATTCATCTACTCCCACAGCTCATTAAACGCATGGGATGCTATAGTACATGCGTATAGATCATCCCCTTTTATAGTGACAAGTGCTCAACCACTTAGTATCGAGAGGAAACAAAGGCCAAGAGCCATGACTTCTGAAGCCGTAAATACTTGTATAGTTTTCGTCGCCCGAAAAGCCGAAGCAAGCAAACCAAAGAAGACACTAGAGTCGATCATTGAATCAGTAAGCGAGATTATTGTCAAATTCTCAATACCTCTTATGAAACTCGGATGGGACGAGAACGACGCTGCTCTAGCGGCCTTTGCAAATGGTGTGGGTCTTGTCGCTAATTCTAGTGAGGTTCTGAATGTTGTGGACACAAAGGATGCTCTGATGAAAATTGCAGATGAGATAAAGAAGACAATGCCGAAGTTTTTCATGCGTTCGCGCAAGGTCCTATAGGATTTGCTTCTTTAGCAGATACCTGCAGTATTTGTCGGTTTGAATTTAATGTGTTTAATGAGAAGACTGTTTCAGAGATAAAACCACAAAACCACAAGATCCAAAGTTTAGAAGCTATATAACATGTACAATCGTTTTACTATTCAGAACATTAACAAAAGCAATCTCGTTTTACATTTCATCCATCTATGACTACTCCGAAAAAAGTATACGTTTTCGCACAGGTAGAATTCTGTCTTATTAAGAACAACATAGTACGTATCCTAACATCCTAACATAACGAGTTCAGCTGTATTTGAGACCATAGACAATGATAGATCACAACAACTTACGAACGTTTGCTTTTGCATACGATTCAAGAAAGTAAGGCGTTATGAGATTCATACGCCAGACAATTTGTGGAAAAGCACTTTTGCCAATTATTCTAGGTCTTTCACTGTTCATCTTGTTGCACTTTTATGCCTTCCCTGACAGTTCTTGAACTGCAGAATCTACCTGGCTTCTGCAGGTATTCTGAGGAAACAGCTGCTTTCTCTCCTGATTGTTTGATTGTGCTCTCTTTGATATAAGTACTTCGCTTTTGCCGGTCCAAATTGTCTAGGTTTGTATCTTCCTAAAACTCTTTATTCTCTTTATCAAGGTACGCAGATTAGCCGTTTCTTTCTCTATGTTCATACGAATGATGTCTTTTCGTAGCTTGTCAATATCGTCATAATTCTCGAAAGCTTGTCTGACTCTAACTTCTCTTTCTTTCACTATTTGATTAAGAAATTTGATATGTTCGTCAACTGCTTCTTGAATATGGCCATCAGCAGTCTTCATGAATTTCTTGAGATCTTGCTCATCTGTTTTGGTAATATCTGTAATCGCTTTGTTCATAGTTTCCCAGTAAGCCGCAACATTTCCACCTTTACAGTTCTTCGGAAGCTTATTTGGGAATATCGAACTATAGTCCCAAAGCCCTATTAGAGAATCAGTACTGTATCTTTCCTTGTACTCTAAAGTAAATGCAAGATACTTGTATGGGAGGATTACTACTGGCGTGTCTTTATCGCTACAGTGTACGAATACATCGCTTGTTTTCTTCCATTCGTGAGTACACGGATAGGTTACGAGTCCTCCAATAGCATTAGTGTACTTTGTCATCCAGTTCCTCATATCTTCCGGTTTCAGAAAGTCTTTCACATTGGGTGCCTTCTGGCTTCTTCCTAATCTGAAGCTCTTTGCATCACAGACAATACTGGAACAATCGATTGTTATCAGCACGTCTTCATAGCTTGATTTTTGTCTAATTAGACTACTCTTGAATCCCATCCTCCTGGCCCATTCAGCAACAAGTGCCTCGATCATTTTCGAGAATAATGTCTCTTCACTTGAATCATTGTCATATAGATCAGGTATGAATCCAGAAACGATTAGTAGATCTGCAAATTCCTTATCATCGAATTCACCCCGAAGTCTCTTCATGAATTCTTCGGCGATCTTCTCACTATCTCTCGCTGCACCAATAGCAAATTTCGAATCAACAAAATCCTTAACATAGAAACAGTTATCCACTACATTAGCCTCCTCGCGTGAAATGAAAAGAATTGACGAAAGTATTCCAAAATCAAATATAAGGACATAAATGAGTCTCTTCCAAACGTAGACCTTTAACTCTTCTCGCGATCCCAACATTGTCATTTACAGTGTTAGAATGTCTCGAAAAAGAAGGCTTCCAAAAGATTCAATGGTGGTACCATTGAGGCTAAGAACGATAAAGGAAGCCCAAATAGATGTTATCACAAGCGATGGAGAAAAAGGAAATCATTGAGGTACTGGATAATCTGGACAAGTTAATAGTAGAGGAAACTGTAAAGAAAGGTAGGGGAAGGAGCAAAGAGATTTCTTGAAGGAAATAGTGAGTATATATTGAATATCTTGGCTGAAGGCTGAAGACGATATCATTATTTCAGATCTTTTCTGGAAGAGCCATGTTTCTTTAATCCAATATGAAACGACGTCATTCTTTACCACAATGACGGTCCCCTAATTCTCCTGAACAAATCTCTCGTTACATGAAAAGAAGTTTGAAACAAAGGTATGACTGAGTAGTCTGGTAATAATGTAGGACCAGGGGATTTGAATATATTTAATCATAGCTCATCGTTTTTTGGCAGACTCAGGCGATAAGGCATTTTGTGAAGTTCTTTATTCGTTATGTTTCTTCCGTAAGGCTTACTGTATTTAGACTACAGCAAAGCGGGGTCTATAATCCCGTTAGGCAGAGTTAAGTCAGTTCACTGAAAGATTTACATTTCGCTCAGTCTTCGAGTCTGGCACGCATAAAGGCGTCTTCCGGCCCGGCGATGGGTAGTCCAAAGAAACCGTTACTATCCTGAAGGCCATAGAACCTCCGATATCTTCTGCGTCTTCTTGCGCCCCTGGGGCACAAGTCCACGCCCCGGCGCTAGAAGCCGCATTGCAGGGTAAAAATGCGAAAAGGCTAAAGTGTGATCAGGGCATCGTTTTTGCAATACGAAAACCCAGGTGGAGGCCCGTGAAAGTAGGCGAGTCACGGCCGCGGTTAGCCACCTGTACGCTCTCCGCGTCGCAGTTCCAGCTACTCCCACGACCCACTCGGTACGAACCACTGTTGCTATATGGATTCGTCTGTGCCAAACTGGAGTAGTTTCCATACCAGTCACTGCACCACTCCCATACGTTCCCACTCATATCGTAGATCCCCAGCTCGTTAGGTGCCTTCTTTCCAACTTCCTGCGTCTTGTTGCCAGAGTTCGAATCGTACCATGCGACGTCCCTGATGGTACTGCTTCCAGCATACTGGTAACCCCTGCTCTTGTTCCCGCCACGGGCGGCATACTCCCATTCGGCTTCAGTAGGTAATCTGTATCCGACTACCTTAGATGGATCAGTCGTTATTCTTCCGTCTTTATCCAGCAGGTTTCCGTTATCGTCATATGCCTTTGGAAGACCCTCTTTCTCACTCAACCAGTTGCAGTAGTCAATAGCGTCCCACCACGTCACGTTTATTACAGGTCTGCTTCCCCTTCCCCAGCCTTCGTCTTTCGGTTTACTTCTGCCGGTTGCCTCGCAGAAGGCGTCGTACTCGTCGAACGTGACTTCATACTTTCCCATATAGAAGTCATATGTAAAGGTCACTTTGTGGGTAGGTTTTTCATCGCTTGCTCCATCGCCCCACGTGTCGCCCATTGTGAAACTGCCTTTCGCTACTAGGACCATACCAGCGGGGGAATCACAACTAGCCTCAATCTGGTAAATCTTCTTGTCTATGAAGTCAGCAAGAAGCATTAAAGTGCTGTTCTCCTCAAGAAAGAAAACACCGGTCACTTTACTCTTGTTTGGAGCTCCAACCTCTATACTCAACTGTCCCATTGGGAAAAATGTGAGTTCAATATCTGTCTCTCCATATGCTTCTCCGTTTATCGTGACCCTTGCACCATTAAAAGGAATGCTGAAAATCCTAACGGTTCCGTATTTACGGATAAGGTCAATCTGGAGTTTTCCAGACAACTTCTCCGAAATCACTTTATACGCCTTGAGACTTATTTCTAGAGTTGTTGCCTTTAAGGGTTCTATCTTCACATTCCTTATAGTTTCGGAAGTGAACCCATATCCTTGAGCGGTGACATCATAAGTACCAGCTGCTAGTTCTAGAAATAGCTGGCCATCCTTTACTACTCCAAACGGCTTTCCATTCACTAGAATCTCAACTCCATCTGCCGCTCTAACGGAAAGGTAACCCGTATTTCCAGCGGCAAAAAACATAGGAGTAAGTACCACCAGCATTATTGTAATCAATAGAAACTTACGTACCATAAATACACCTCCCACGGTTTTGCTTCCTCTTACTCTATCTTCCACACATTCCTTACCTCTCGTAACGGATCTTTGCCTTTCCGTCTTTCATACACGAACCTATGGCATAGACTGTCGAGTCTGTCTGCACACCCGGCAGGTAGAACAGGGTCACGAGTTCGTCGACGTCCTGCCCTAGTCTCTCCCATAACTAGAAAAGATAATCAATTACGGGACGGAAGAAGGCGAGCTTGCATAGGGACCTTTCTACTTTCATCCGCCTCAGTAATATATCCCCTCAACAAGTGTACTTTCGTATTATGCGCATTCTAGGCCTTGTTACCGCTTCTATCGGTCATCTTTTGTCGATTTTTCTATAGCGTCGAGTCTCTCCTTGAGTGTAGAAACCTCTCGCAGTCTTTCGCTGAGTCGCTGTTCTTGCTCCATTTGTTCCAAAGCTTTTTTAAAGACCACCATTTCTTTGTCCAGATTGCAGAGTTCGGTCTTCAACTCTACCAATTCCGTTTTCCGCCTCTTCAATTCTTTCGAAAATAGAAGATCCCTTATGAAGTCGAGTACCCCGAAAATCAATATTCCTATCGCGATGAGGATTATCAATTGCCTGAACCTAATAACAGCATCAAGCAAAGCTTTTTCTGTGCTGGACAGTTTTGAAAGGCTTGCCAGATCAGTCAATTCCTGAACCGTCGTGAACGCACAGCTTGATAAAACCGTTACACACAGTGCGGCAAGACATACAAGAAGAGTTCCTCTTTTCATCTTTTCCTCCCGTAATCATCGAACCAGAACGGTGAGCACTCAGCTCGTATCGAGAGCGGATATTTCTTTGATATACCCGCACGGGCATATTCGACGAATAGATCCATCCGAAATCGCTAGTCGTTGACAAGTGAGTACTTGATGACCTTGATTCTCACGATAATCCTGTCCTCGAACATGCTCCCCAGGAATTCCGGCTCATAAAAGTATTCGCTGAACTCCGTTATTCTCTTAGGTGGAACGGTGATTTCAATTTCTTTGTACCACTGTTTGTCATAGTCCAGCGTGATGCCTACAAGTGCTTTCATTGTACGACTGTTATTGTTTTTGACTTCGAAATTGACTATTATCGTATAGTCGAAATAAATCACTGTAGACCTCGTTCTAATCGCAAGGATCTCCGGTGCCGCAACTCCAATCGTCCTGAAAATGTCTAGCGGTGACCATCCAAGCAGTTGCCATGCCATAAGGCCAATGAACGCTAGGACAACCGCAATACCGACCACTGTCAAAACGGCTATTAAAATGACCTCTTTCTTTTTTGCTCCACCTGCATCTTCCATTTATCGCCATCCCTTCCCCTCTCCTGGAACGTGACCGTGCAAACACGTCGTAATCGAGGTCTCCGGTTTTGCCTTTCAAATTGCAGAAAATGACGTATGCCTGAACTTATACTGAGTCCAATAGTTTGAGCGACACAACTCCTCTAAGCTGGAAAACGCGACTGTCGTTCACTTTATCTTTTAGAGTTCAGCAGCCGAAATCCTGAAAACCTTAAAACGTCGACTCGTCTTGTTTCTGTTTCTATGTATCAGGAATGGCCTGCCGACAGGAATTAACATTAAGGTACTAGTTTGCTTCTGCATTGGCTGTGTTTGATAATTTCTATGGGTATAGGCTGACTCTGGCCCAATTCAACAAGGAGAGGATCAGGACACGAGAAAAAAACGGGTAACATATACGGACAACGACAAAGGACAATAGTAAATCTCAAACTCTTGAGCGCTCGTTTCGCTTACTTATAATAGGAATGAAATGTTATGCTACTGGAATAGTAATATTATACTGAAGTTGATCGACAAAGCGAAAAAGAATAGAGTGTCTCTATTGGAAGATTGCTGATGACTTTGAAGCCCTAACGGCAGACAGACCCTACAGAGACGCCTATGCCTTTGCAGAAGCGGCCGAGATGATAACAGATATGCCACAGGATCAGGGTATATAGTGTCCGAGCTGTTCAAGGCTTTTCCGGAAATGGACGAAGTTCTCAATCCGAGAACTACAGGAGCTGTGGAGTGAGATTTAGATAGTGTGACTTGAGTCATTCTCGGACTTGAGCCAACCGATGTCGCTCCTTGAGAAAGGTAATTGAAGTCATTTACACCATTTCATTTGCAGGATATCCTATAAGTGACAAGTCATTTCAGCATACCACTTTTACTTAGACTTAGTACTGATGCTTTTCATAACTTCATCATATTTCTCAATGAATTTCTTAGTACCCTCATTGAAGAGAGTAACGTTATCGAACAGCTGTGTATATCCGTTTTCTACAAGCGAACTTCTGATTTTCTTCTTATGCAAAACAGAAGCATTCTTAACACCTGTGGATTCATTTGAAGAAAACTTGTTGTCGAGCTTTTGGACTATTCTTTGAACGATACCTTGGTTGTAACTGATTATGCTATCAAACTGATTTGCGATATCAGTCTCTGATGCATGCGTGACGAAGATGAAATTCCTAGTTCTCTTGTATGCTAGATACCTAATATTGGAAAGCAGATGATCTATGTGGCTATCTCGCAAACTATAGCCTATGATGAATATGACGTCAGCTTCTTCTATATCTCTTGCAAACCTAAACATATATGAAGAGAATGGCTGTGCTGAAAACGCGTCGATCTTGTCCAGACCAGTTACCAAGTATGTGTTCGCTTGCATTCCCTTTTGACCCTGGGCAAATGCTGACGTTTGGTATGGAGTGTTGAGCTTTAAGTTTCTGAATCTACTGTCTTGTGCTTCAGCCCAATCTTCACAAAATCTCATTTTTTCTGCTTCAGGAATGAACCCAATACATCCATGGACAAACGCCATGATTCCCTTGCTCGTGTTCAGAAATCGCTCTGCATCAAATCCATTAGTAGAGAATCCGCTCTGCCGCTCTAAATAGGGTGTATGTTTGATTGATTCATACAGAAGCGGATCGTAGTTGAAAGAGAAAATGTTTGTTTCTTCAAAAGAATCATGAATACTCAGTAATAACTTTCCGAAGGAAGAAAGTGACTTTTCTTTGTCTTCGCGTCTTTTCCATAGATCAATGATCGCTGAAGCAACAATCTCTCGAGCGAGAAACGGCACATACAGCCATCCATCAGTATCGGACTCCGCAAGAAGACATTTGTCAAAGAAGTTCTTGCCAAAACAGTATGGTAGCAGTCCTTCCAGCCCCACTTCCACAGGAGACTTGTCAGCCCAGACTATTACTGAGATTCTGTCAAGTAAGTGTATCGTATGCTCAAAGTCATCTATTTCCGAATAACCTGGTCTGCTCCCAGACTTCAAGAGAGTTCTTATTAGCTCAAGAGCTTTCGTGACATCCGATATATGGATATTGTCTAGATCGCAGTTGAAGGTCGCTCTTCCGAAATGTGCGTTTCTTGTCCCATATTTCTGGATTACCGCAGTCCAGTTCTCTTTGCTGTACAATGAATCTGTTAAGTAAGATGTACTGAGACATTCTTCTCCGGTCTTAATGAATTCGCAGCTTGCTCCTGCTCCAAGTATGACCACAGCTTTCTTCACAAGTACACACTCCTTCCAAGCAAAATTCACTTATTCCTAATTGGGCTTACTATCCAGTCAGTACACCTATTCTTCACTCGAAGGGATCAAACAATGGCAATTGTGGTTCACTGCCCTTTTCCACTAGTTTTTTTATCCAGCCAGACTTGCTATTAAGAGCTTTAACCAATCCATCGAAATTCTCTATTGTCCAATCTTTTGAGTCTGATCTGTATTTAAGGTATTCTTTATCCGTGAAGTACTTCATTAATCTCTTAAATCTTTCCATAAGAGCTTTTTCAACAACGCTTGAATAAGAAACCCACGAGAGATTTCTAAACAGCTCGGTGTGTACCCTAGACCAGTTGACAATCCCATCTTCTGAGTGGAATATTGTTTTGAGTGCACCATTGAGTAACCAAAAGTCGAGGTTCCCGCTCTTCTCGGTTGCCTTCTTAGAATTCACTACTGATTCATCAATAAGTAAAGGGATTCTTCTTCTGTAGGTAAAACTAGTATTGATCATAACCTCTCTCAGCGATTTCGGCTCGAAGTAGTCTCCAGCAGATGAAACACTTATCACGTTTCGAGTCAACTCTAGGCCTGTGAGACCAAATTTGCTTTGATGGTTGATCTCTCTGAGTCTCTCAAGAGCAGGCGGAAGTCTGTCTTTGTCTCCAAGGACAAACATGAACCAGTAGTCATCCCCATCTCTCAGAGAACCATATCTAATTAAAGTGTCTTTGTCAATTTGAAGTATCTTTGCTGCCTGATCAAGATCAACATTGGATTTCTTCAACTCACAAAGCCACGAAGTATTCCATCGCCTGTGAATCACAACCACATCTAGAGGGCGCTTATTCACTCGATATTCTAGATAGATTCCCGGAAGAGGTATATCATTCTTTGTGATTCCTCTTAGCACACCGATCCAGGCGTTGAGTAGCTGATCCTCATCAAGCGACCTATCCACCTAATCACCTCGTCACTCTACACAGAGTTCTGCATTATTTACAATGTATTCCTGAAAATTCCTGTAGAACCTTTTTATTGTGTTGGCGCACCCTCCAGGATAAAGATATAGAGAAATTTCATTTGATGTGATCTCTATTCCGATAGGATTTCCGACATGTTTGTCAAAAGCAAAAGAATACAGATACCCGTCTCTTTGCTCAAAAGGTAGGCCAAATATCTTGAAGGGTCTTGACCCTGAAAGTATGTATGAAGAGACCTCCTGGATATTGATGTTTTGATCAAAGCGTATCATGATTGGTTCAGGGAGATAACTTAGATCGATCGGTCGATTTTCACTTTCGACAGCATTGGGATATTCTTTACCTGCGAAACCTTCAAGTCTAGTTAGATCTTCACTGTAATTGCTCTCAAGAGACCTTGCTTTCTCAACGACAAAATCGAAGTCTTCTCCCCAGAACACTAGTTTTCCGTGGTAGTAAGCTTCAATAGTTGTATAGTCTTTGTCTCCGGCTCTCCAAAACCGATCACTGTAAATTGGGAGTTCTTGCCTTAGCTTCTCAGAAATTTCGCTGGATAGAGATTCCATTTTCTCGCTATTTGATCTTGACTCAAATATTGAGTAGGAATGAGAAGACTTATAATCATATGCTCTGAATTTCTGACCAATTGATTCGCCGATTTTTTTGAAGAGAGCGTTATCAAACCAAACATTATCTAGAAAGATGACCGCATCGACAAGGCTACTTACTGCTGAATCACTATTACCGCTTGATCCAAGTGAGAAAAGCATTATGAATCTATTTGCTGGATAGAAGAATTTGAAATCCAAATACATATAGAAGTGTTTTTTTTTGGGAGTTACAATTTTCAGTTCGACGAGTTCACCTGGTTCAATCTCTTTGATACGAGATACCTTACCCCAATTTCTAAGTGCATCCATTATTCTGTTATACTTCTTCTCAGGCGATTCGGAATAATACGACTCGAGTATGTACATTTTCGGTGAAGCTTCTTCAAAATCATAATGCTGAGCACGTCTAAATGTCAAAGACTTACTCATCATTGATCTAACATAATCTTGAAGCTCCATTCTGCTTCCAAACCTGGATTCTTTTGCCAATTCCTCACCCCTTTTTGGGTGAAAAAATTATACCATTCTACACAACCAAATCTGACCACATCTATATACTCAGGAATCACAAAAGGTCTTCAGAACAACTTCTTCTGTTTCTCCAGGCCACTTTTCCTTACTATCTCTTCCCGTCTAGTGATTATCGTATATCCAGTTTCTTAAAGGAACCGTGCGAAACACTCACAAGCTATTGTCATGCTTCCCTCCCAACAATCAAGTGTTTTGTGCTTAATGAAATTCCCAAATAACATAAGCCCAATGTTTGTCTCTTTGATCCACTGCAAAAGTCTTGACTTTTCTTCCCGTACATCGCTCAACGTAATGGATTTCTCTGAAAACAGCTTGTTCTAGAGTCTCGCCTTCCCTAATGAACATGACACTCTCTTTCCGAAACCATTCAATATCCATGTTGGAACTCATAGCAGACCTCCACGCGTGAACCTTATGGGTTACACACACTACAAGGCTCGTACCCTCTTCTGAAAGCCTTATAACTATCTTACTGCTGCTAAGATAGCAGCATCCGTCTCTGTGATACTTGGTCCCCGCGTTTGTTATATTAAGTGTGTCTCGAATACACTCGTGCGTAGCCGTTCGCCAACAAGTGTATCCCGTCTTTCTCTTCTCAAAGGTTTTGAGTATGGAAGAAGGAGTCAATCACTATTATTTTTCTATTTCCACTCTCCTTCACTTCTTCCTTTCAATTAGCTGTAACATTCACACACTTCGTGAGTTGTATTACATATTAACGACAAAAGAGAACATTTCAAAATCTGTTGAAATTTTATAGAATCTTCGCATTGCATCATATAGAAAAGCAGCAAGATAATCTGAGCATTTGATGGAACCTTTAATCACGTCTATAGCAGTTCCCTTTGAGAATCCTAAAGCTAGTTTGGCTATCTTTTGCACAACGGAATCAACATCTTTGTTTTGATTAATTGAATACCCCATAAAGTAAGATATACGGTTAAATTCCTGATAGTAAGAAGTGACAGATATCAAAGTTTGTTCAGGTGAGTATTCGCTCTCAATGCAGCAAGTAAGCAATGTCAGTATTTCTGCATATGTCTGTTTTTTTGATAAACCGTTGTTCGCCGAGAATGCCACAGTGCTATAAATGTGTTCTACCAATGGATACAGTGAGTCTCTTATTGTTACATAATACTCTAGCTGTGCGTCAGTCGAAGTGGAGTTGCTGGTTGAGTAGGAAGAATTTCCTAAAGCTGTTGATGAAAGTAAAAAAACTAAAGCCAAACAAATAGTAACGAAAACCCTTGACAAACCAATCATCCCCTTTCTTGAAATGGTAATCCTTGTTATACTATTAATCTATTATACAACAAACCCAGCTATAAAGAAGAAGCACATAGGGTGTCTCGAATACACTCGTGCGTAGCCGTTCGCCAACGAGTGTATCCCGTCTTTGTCTTCTTAAAGGTTTTGAATATTGAAAGAAGTCTTGACTGTTCTCGATTATTTTCTCAGTATGAACAGACCCTTTCTTTACCATACCTTTTACTATTATATTGCCCATGCTATCCAGTACCTTAATGATTTCCATTTTGTCTATCTCTTGTGCTAACATATATTTGAGTCTCGTATCGACTTTCGAATAATTCAATGTTAACACCATTGAATCTTTTTGGAGACTTTTTTTGAGACAGCCTGGAGACGGTTTCTCGGCAACTGATGAAACGTAATGCGAAAACTGAGTCTGTCACGAAAAAATGAGGGGATTCGTTGTTACCGCCAGTGGCGTGGCAAGAAAACCAATATCCGTGAGGAGATAGATAAATGGCCGAAATGGAAAACCGTTGGTTATCAGCAGACGAAATAGGCAAGTACCTAGGTGTCAGCAGTGAAAATGGCTACCGCTGGATCGACAAGCACGCGACGCCCACACATTGCATGGACCGTTCTCGAGAGTTCAAGAAAATCGAATTTGACGAGTGGGTCGGGGCTGGCGGCGCTGGTGATAAGGAGAAATAGAATATGCTTGATTTGAGACTTCGCGAAGAATTCCGTGGAAGAAGACTGAGAGGTACGATGGTTGATTTTACCAACCGTCAGGGCACCGGTGCTTTGGATAAAAGCGCTGAAGAGTTTCTGAACATTACATACCCATCTATCGACCTGCTAAAATTGGTTGAAGCTTTGCAGCCTGTTAGGGCCCGCCCTGTTGTCATCATCGGTTCGCGAGGACAGGGTAAATCACATTTGATGGCTGCATTGGCACACATGTACAAAGACCCTGGCGCCGCCGATAATTGGTTGAGATCATGGGCTGGAATGCTTCACCGAGACGGGCTCAATAATCTTGCTCTCAATCGTGATGTGGAGGTGATCACTGAAAGCCTTCACCAACATAATTACACCTTCCTGTGGGACCTCTTGTTCGACAGACACCCCGAAGGAAAGTATATAAGAGGCAAATGGGAAGGTCAGGGAGAAGATAAATCTGAAGTTCCGGGAACAGCACTATTTCTAGAAATGTTTCAGAAAAAACCAACGGTTCTGATTCTCGACGAGTTTCAAACCTGGTATGAAGGATTAACAAACACAAAACAACATCCACGCAGGAACTGGGCTTTTAATTTTATTCAGATCCTGTCCGAAATAGCGGAAGAAAATCCTGAGCTTTTAACACTGATCCTTTCCGTCCGTGAAGGCGATTCAGATGCCGCACAGCAGGTATATCGTATCAATCCAGTCCGTATTGACTTCAAAGGGCCGGAGGCAAAAAGAGACCGCCAGAAGCTTCTGCTTTACCGTATCTTTGAAAATCGGATTCAGATACCTGAAGCCGACATTGAAAACTTGATTGCCGCTCATCTAAACGAGTTTTACCGCCTCTATCACATCCCCGGCTCGGAGCAGGAGCGGCATAAAGATGAGTTCATTCACAGCTGGCCGTTCTCTCCCTTGCTGATGGGACTTCTCGATGATCAGGTGCTTATCGCGACCCAAACCCAAGAGACAAGGGACCTGCTGAGAATCCTTGTTGACGTCTTTAAGGATGCAGGTGAACGCAGCCCAATTCTTACGGCTGCAGATTTCTCTATTACAGATGCAGAAAGAAATAGCGGCGTAGCCTCTCTTCTCGATTCTGTAGCTAACCAGCTTCATCGGGATCTTCGTTCAAAAGCGCTGAGAAATTTCGAAGCAGTGAAAGAAGCTGTCGATGGCACCACGCAGAAGGTGCCGAATCTTGGAACAATACTCAGCTCTTTGTGGATACGCTCTTTGTCGCTGGAAAACATGGCCGGAGCCCGACCTGCTGAAATTCAGTTGGACATCACCAGAAGCAAGCCCATTGATGACAACCTGTTTTCTGTTGAGCTGGAAGCGATCAAAGAGAATAGCTTCAACATTCACCAAAAAAGTGATCGTCTGGTTTTTCTGAATGAGGAGAATCCTCAGGCGAAGCTGATGGCCCATGCTAAAAATGACAAACTGTTCAATGAAGGACAGGATGTTGAGCATTTAGCGCAGGAGATTCGATATGTCCTTGGCGGTAGCGAAACCAATAGTTCGCTTGGTCGAGTGATCGTGCTCAAAAAAAATTGGCAGAGTAATCCGTGGTCCGATGTGGATGAAAAAGATTGTCCGGAGAATTGGGATAATCGTATTCCCCACGTTGTGATACCCAAAGGTACTGTGAAGATTAAAGAGCTTGGAGTCTGGCTTAAAGAGAAGGTCTCCAAGCACCGGAACACCATCCGTTTTATTCTGGCCAAAGAAGCGCTGGAGCCTGTCTTCTACGACAAAGGGCTTCTTGTGCTTGCCCGGGCGGTTTATCTGGCCAAGCAATGGAAGAGCGCGGACGCCAACTATTCAGCGCTGCATGTGAAGTACCAGAAAGAGCTTCAAGACCAGTTAAAAGTACGTTTTGATCGCTACGCGGTTCTTGATACATGGAATTTCAGCAATCCCGACCAATGCGAATTTGAGATCAACAGCCACAAGGCCGAAGGCGACCGCATCGTTCCAGCCATCCACGAAAAAATAAAAACGGACCTCTTTGTCGCAGAAGATTTCGAGGAGCTTGTGCTTGAGGCGGCAAAGCGGAATGATTCCTTTGCCACCGTATTAGATCAGTTGAAAGAGCCAATGGGCGGCGGAAAACCCTGCATTCCATGGTTGGGTGAAAACGAAGCCAAAGAGCACATTGTGCGGCTTTGTGCCCGCGGGAAAATCGAGATCAATATTGCTGGACGGGAACTGCTGAGCAGTCGTCCCGGTGAAACCGAAGATGCCGCATGGAACCGCATGAAAGGCAAAATCGGAACGGGCCGAACTCTCGAAGAAACATTGATTCACGAGCCAGACAGCACGGTCAGCTCGGGTGGCGGGCAAACGGAAGATGATACCGATCCAACAACCTCAGGTGATTACACCGGTTCGACAACGGGCGGCGACTCAGGAGTCAATGAAGGAGAATCCGGCGGAATCACTCCGGGCGGACTGTTTGGTGGCGGCACAGGCACAAAACCGAAAACGCCTTTCAGCTCTGATACAACATCATCCCTGTCGCTTCTTGGAAAGCTTGAGTCTTGGGGAATTACACCCGGTGCGAAGGTATCGAATGTAAAAATATCCATTGAAAACCTAACCGGCGCACAGCTGCAGGATCTTATCAAAAAGCTACCGGACGGCGTCTCTTATGGCCTCAACCTTGAGAAGGAGGACTAATGGAAAAGTCATTTCTCAACACGGTTATGAATTCGAGCCCGCAGGCTGGATGGGAACAGATCCTCACGGAAGTCTGGAAAATTTTTGCGGACCCGCTTAATCCTGCCAAAGCGGATGCCCATACAACCAAAAGGGATAAAGAGGCAGGAGCCTTGGATACGCTCCTCAGCGGGGCTGCGTGGGATCTCTGGCACGAAGTAAATAATTCACCGCTAAGAACCTCACAGCATCTTCAGAATTTCTGGAAACAGGAATCCAAGGGCAAAGCCATACTCATTCTGGATGCGCTCTCTCTTCGTGAAGCATGCTGGCTTCTTGAACAGGCCGATTCACGCGGATACGCCGTAAATAAAAGCTATGCCACCCTTGCTGAATTGCCGGGCGATACCACGCCGTTTGCCAAGGCGCTCGGATTCGGTCAGCGCTCCTCTTTGACGGACAACGGCGGAAAAAGCGAATTCTTCCCCAGAGCCTATACCGAGTCTGTTGATATGCCCTTTGCCGATTGCGGCATTCTGGTGAAACCGGAAACCGGAGTGATCTTCTGGCATCACTGGCCGGACAGTAACATGCATGACCTCGCAGACGATGGCAGCGGTGCACAGAAATTGACCAAAGCAGCCGTTGAGGCTCTTACCGGAGATGATTTCTGGAGCTTTGTCGATCGGCTTGCCACCGGCCGAAAGCTGGTGATTACCGGTGACCATGGGTATGCCAATGCCGGGCTGTTCAGAGATCTGGCGGATAAAGAACAGATCGACTACATGAAGAAATTATTCAGGAGCGGTCGCTCGACAACGAATCCCCCTGAAACCAATCACAACTGGGTGCCTCCCTTAACGATTGAAATGGAAGGCCACACACTCGCCCTTGGCCGTCGCAAATGGAAAAGCCAGGGCGGCTATCCCACGCTGACACATGGTGGGCTCTCTTTATTGGAGATGGCGGTCCCGTTTATAGAAATTGAAAAAAGGCAAGGATAACAACTATGGCTGGCGCAAAACTTACAAAAGCAGAAGAAATAGAAAGAATGGTGGCGGCGGCAGTGGACGCCGGAGAAGAACGCCATCTTGAAACCGTAGACTTTAATGACCCCAACAGGCCAAAGACCTGTCTGGAGGTTGATTTTCCGATCTTGAAAATCAATGCGGTAGCTGGGCTGGAAGCCCGTTCAGGAGCTGCAACTAAACCAATTTATCAAGAGATGAAATGGTGGGCTCGAAGACAATCATCTGTGTTCCGTTCCACGCTGATTGCCGCCGCTGCGAAAGCACCGGAAGATCAGGCCGAAGCGGCAAAGCTGATCTGGGAAAACTACTACTGTAATCATCAGAAAAATCCCTCATTCCAAAACCTGAAGGTGGCCGACATCTTCATGGGTGGTGGAACCACACTGGTTGAAGGTGCCCGGCTTGGCATGCAGATGTATGGCAACGACCTGAATCCGGTGGCATGGCTGGTGGTAAAGAACGAACTGGCCGATGTGGATATCGATGAGGTGAAACGGCTTTTTACCTATATCGAATCCGAAGTGAAGCCCCAGATTATGCCGTTTTATGCCTGCGAAGGCCCCGGTGGTGAAAAGGGAATCTGGTACAGTGTGGAAACCGGAAAGCCCATGCCGGAAGATTTTGATCCGCTGGCTGTGGCTTGGGAAGATCGTAAAAAATATCGCTATGAAGGCCCGGAGATTATCTACACCTTCTGGGCGAAACATGGTCCATGCAGCGCTCCCGGCTGTAATCACCGAACGCCGCTTTTCAGCTCACCGGTTATTGCGGTGAAGGAGCTGTCTGTAAAATCATGGCCCAAACAGAAATGCGAAGCTTGTAAGGAGCTCTTTGACATCGAAGCGGGTGAGGTGCGCATGGCACCCGATGAGCCTTTGATCATCACAGAGGATGAAAAACCTTTCACGACCCTCAAATCTAACGGGTCGTTCGATTGTCCTCACTGCGGCAAAAACCAGTACAGTGCCGCGATTAATGGAAAAGGCAAAAACAAGATGGTTTCCCTCTCTCTGTTGATTCATCCTGACTGGATGAAAGGTGCTCCCGGAAGCGATGGCCAAGGGGATCTGGGCGGAACCGTAACCAGTACGGTTGAAGAAACCAAACGCTGGAATGAATTACGCCAGAGCACCCTCAAGCTGGTTGAGGTAAGGGGAAAACTGCCGGAGGAAATTACCTTGCCGGATACCGGCAGAGTGATGTCGACCAAAAACGGAACGATTCCAAAAAATTCAAACTTCACCTGTCAAGAAGACACTTGTGGTCTTCAGCAAGATGTCTTGAATTCAATTAAAGCATCAAAGAAAACAGGTCCAGTTGCAGAATATAGCCTTCAGTGTTTTTCATCTAAGCGGTCTGCTGGAAATGCAGCTTATAATGGCAGGTATTTTAAGGTCCCAAGTGCCTTAGATATAGCGAGATTGAATTCAGCAATTGAAGAATGGGAACGCAGAAAAACTGAAGATTTAAAAGGTTATTGGCCTGAATCTGAATTGCCATATGGCTTTATGACTCATCATCTGCAAGGCGGTGTTCCAAATCATGGTTTTACGCATTGGTACACCATGTTTAATCCTCGACAACTTTTGGTTCATTCCTTGTTGTTAAAAGCAATCGATACGGCTGTTGGTTTTTCAAATGAAACAAAATTATTAGCTCTTGGGGCCTTTGAGCAATACTTAAGATCGAACTCAGGATTTACTTTTTATCACAAAAAGAACGACCAAGCGGCCAAGCATTTTTCTAACAATAATTATCATCCTCGCAGCACAACATTAGAGGTACCTGTTTTCTCAGAAGTTGGAGATGGGAGTCTAATTTCCTCTTTTAGAGCTGTTGTCAATGCCGAGGAGTGGAAATTAAACCCATGGGACCTTGTCTTAAAGAGTAACATTACCGAGTTTGATGAGAATCTTGCCAGCTCAATAAATGGGCAAAGTATTAAACTGAAAGTTGGCGACAAACCGGTAGCAAACTCTTTGGTTACATGCGGATCATCAACGGAATTGCCCTCTATTGAATCTGGCTCCTATGACCTTGTCATAACCGATCCTCCATTCGGAGGGCTTTTGCACTACTCGGAGCTGGCCGATTTTTTCTATGTCTGGCTGCGTTTGGTGCTGAAGGATAAATACCCGGAATATTTCTCTGGAGAATACACACCAAAAACCCTTGAAGCGGTTGCCAACAAGGCCCGTAATCCGGAAGATGCCGATGATTTTTACAAGCGTGTTCTGACGGATTGCTGGCGTGAAGCACATCGTATCCTGAAACCCGGAGGCATTCTTTCCTTCACCTTCCACCACAGCGAGGATGAACCGTGGGTGGATGTTCTGGAAAGTCTGTTCAATTCCGGATACTTCCTCGAAGCAACTTATCCCATCCGCTCCGATGAAACCAAGGGCAAGGGTGAGTTTGGGTCAAAGACCATTGAATACGACATCATCCATGTCTGCCGCAAGCGGACCGAAGAACCGTCAGAAATCAGCTGGCCCAAACTGCGCCGCCAGATTCTGCGGGATGTCCGTCAGCTGCAGAACCTTTTGGAGCATCACCAGCAGGCCGGTCTTCCCGAGGCGGATATAGAGGTTATCAAGCGTGGTAAAGCGCTGGAATACTTCTCCCGCCATTACGGCAAAGTCTATGTGGAAGAAGGTCGCGAGTTTACCGTCAAAGAAGCCTTGGCTGGTATCAACGAGATCATTCAGGACCAGTCAGGAAGTGATGCGGTAAAAGCCCCGGACAAGGCGGAACCGTTAACCCGTCAGTTCCTGCGTATCTTTGCTGACAAGGATCAAATTGAACGGGACCAGATGCAGAAATTCCTGCGCGGCTCCGGTGTGGGGCCGAGTGATTTTATCACTCGCGGCTGGTGTAAGGAGATCAACCGGCCGAAGGCTTTTGTCTGGGTGGATGCCCTTGAATTTGCCAAAGATAAAAAGTCACTCAAAAACCTTCGTCGGGATCTCGATCAGGCCATCTTCCTTGTAGGAGCCTCATACTCCGGCAGCGGAATCAATGTAAAAAAGGAGATGAACGACAGCGATTTCAAACCTCATCCGGCACTCGGTGAATTGTTTAACTGGCTGGGAATGCACGGGCCGACCAGTGAATTCAGGAATGCCAGCTATACCGCCCGCCAACTGTTCAATAGCTGGTCTGCGGCAAACCAGCAGGTCATGATGAGACAGCTTTCACTGTTCGATCTTGCGGAGGAGGTATAAGCGATGAATCCAATTTTGCTTGATGATGTTTGGCAGCGCAAAGGGATCTCGGTTATCTGGGACAACCTAGTGCTGGCTAAACTGGTAAAAGATAACCGGGCTATATCACTCCGCGAATTCTTCTCCTATTACGAGAACAGCCGGCCGGATGATGAGATGCCCTTTATCAACAACAACCTGCTTTTAGTAGCGGGTCTGGACGCTGCTTTGGATACCCTTGAAGCCCAGAATGCTGAAGAATGGGTCACTCAGGAGGTGTACAAGCGCATCTACGATTTTCAGAACTGGGCGGAAGGTCAGTATGCCCTTGTCTTCTGGATGAGCAAGCAGGACCGTTGGAAGGAGCATCTGGAAAGTAACCGTTACACCTGGCTCTGCGACGGCAAAGACCGTGGCAAAGAGATTGAGCTGGGAAGCGGCATATGGAACGGGGCTCAGCTCAGTGTTCGGAGGATTGAATCTGACGGGCGATGGATTGGATTGTTTTTGGACAGGATAAGTTGAACGTGAGCTACAAGATTCTTCCAGGTACACGGATACAGCACCGTGAGTTTGGTCAGGGAGCCGTTCTTTCGGTCTCGGAAGGGTTTGCTACGGTCTTCTTTTCCATCGGTGAAAAGCGGATTCCCTTAGCAGAGCTCTTACCGGCATTGAGCCGGAACGAGACCGTGGTTCTAAACCTCGGGGCTGGCGATGAACGTCTGAAAAAGGCATGGCTCTGCTATAAAGCGCATGAGCTTCCGCTTTTGGATAACGCGACATCGATGACGGCTGCCCGGATAGATCTGCTGCCGCATCAGGTCGTCCTCACCCATAAGATTGCCATCGCCGGGCCAAGAAGGTTCCTGATTGCCGATGAGGTTGGACTGGGAAAGACCATCGAAACGGCTTTGGTATTAAGAGAACTGGCCAGCCGGGGGGAACTGAACCGAGCCTTGATGGTTGTCCCGGCCGGGCTGGTTAATAACTGGCATCGGGAACTGAATGAGGTCTTTAACCTTAACTTTGAGGTTTTTGGAAGCGAAGGTGATGTCAGCGACCGCAAAACGAATGCCTTTAAGAAACATAATCTGCTCATCGCCAGTATTGATACACTCAAACGCCCGGCGCGTGTAAAGAATTTGCTGGCAGCCCCGAAATGGGATCTGGTGGTATTTGACGAGGCTCATCACTGCACGGCTTACAAACAAGGCGGCAAGGCCAAGAAGACGCAGAATTATAAGTTGGCGGAGGCTCTGCGGGACCACGCCCGTGACCTGATCCTTCTTTCGGCAACACCGCATCAGGGTGACCACTATCGCTTCTGGAAACTGATTCAGCTGCTTGATCCTTCGTTATTCAAAAACGAACTGGAGATGGTTGAGGAGCGGCACCGCTTGAATCCCTATATTTACAGGCGTACAAAAGCGGACGCCTGCCGCCCCGATGGTTCAACCCTCTTTGCCCGGCGCTGGGTGCATACTGAAGCCTTCTCGATGTCGGACGTTGAAAGGCAATTCTATCAGCAACTGAATGAATACCTTCGTGACGGATTTGCGCTGGCCAAGAAACAAGGGAGCAAAGGCCGGGCTCTGGGCTTTGTGATGACCATCTTCCAGAAGATTGCTGCATCGAGCTTCGCCGCCGTCCATCGTACTCTTCGCCGCCGTTTGATTGCGCTCACCGTTCATGAAGGTTTGATCCATGATGAAAATCTGGATATCGACCTGCGTGATGAATCATTTAATGCGGCCAAAAACTACATCTGCCGGGAATTCAAGCTTGGCAATGATCAGATGAGTATGCTGGAGGCAGAGCGCATCCTCAACGAGCTCAAAAGAAAACAGCTGAAAAAAATCAATGAGGAGGAGCTCGCGCTTGCCTCTGATACCTTTTCCGATGAACTGACCACACAGGCCGCTGAAGATGCCGCCATGAATGCGGTTGCGTATGCATTGCCTGAAGAACGGCAGCGCATCGTTCAGCTATTGGAGCAGTTCCCGGACGTTCAAGAAACCAAAGTTGAAAAACTGATCTCTGCGCTCGGTGTTTTGTGGAATCAGAATCCCAAGGAACGGGTAGTTATTTTTGCAACCTATCTTGGCACCGTAGAAATGTTGGGAAAAGAAATTGACCAAGCTTATCCCGGTCAAGGAGTCGTAGTCCTCAAAGGTGGCGATCACGGCAGCAAAACCGCAGCTGAAAAACGGTTTAAACAGCCGGAAGGCCCAAGGGTCATGATTTGTACGGCGGCTGGTCGTGAAGGTATTAACCTTCAACATGCAAGGATTCTGTTCAATTTCGATTTGCCATGGAACCCGATGGACATGGAACAGCGTATCGGTCGAATTCATCGCTACGGCCAAAAAGATACCGCACAGGTCTACAACCTTGTTCTTGGCGATACAATCGAGGGGAAAATTTTCTTACTGCTCGATGATAAGCTGAAGGATATTGCTCTCGCTCTGGGCAAGGTCGATGAAAAAGGAAATGTTGCTGAAGACCTGCGTTCACAGATTTTAGGGCAGCTTCAGGAGACCATCAATTACCAGAAACTCTATGCAGAAGCCTTAAGCGATCCCTCCTTAAAACGGACTCAGCTTGAGCTGAATGCAGCCATGACCAATGCCTCCGAGGCTCGTGACGCGGTGTCGGAGCTATTTCAGGAACTGGATCAGTTCAGTCTCGATGAATATCAACCATTATCGGATGTGGTTAAGAGTATGCAGCAGTTGATCCGTTTTACCTCAGCCTGCGCCGAACTGGATAAGGGTAGCTTTGTAAAGGATGCGGCAACATATGTTTTTACCGACACCTCGGCCAATAAGATCGTTTTCACTATCGACCGAGAAGAGGCATTGGAACATGACAATGTTGAAATCCTCGGTCTGGATCATCCTCGCATAGAGAAATGGCTTCGGGAGTACAGAACGCTTCCGGCAGAACAAATTGCCTGTGCGGTTACCGGAAATGATCTGCCTCAAGGGGTTCTTACGATTTGGGAAATTGAGACGCACAACGAAAAAGGTTATGCCATACGTTCAATCATAAAAATCGGAATGACCGATGCCGGTGAACGGCTTGTTTCGCTTGAACGCCTTGCTGATGACCTTTTCCAGAAACAGAGCAAGAAAACCAAGGGCAATATTGACCTGCTGCCATTGGCAGAAACTCTTCTCGAACGTGAAATCAAACATCGCGGAAAAGCCAAGGATGACCAAGCATATAGTTCGAAGCTCATAGGCTGGGTTGAGGTAGTCGGATGATGGCATAAATGGGGAGAAATTTTGTGAGCAATGATAAGACCGAGTTTTCGGGGTAGAAAATTCAAATTGGCACAAATGATTTGAGCGAATCTAAGGTGCTGTCTTTTATCGCCGAAGCCCAAGCTGCTACAGATGCTAATTATTCAAAGACCGAAAAGAAACTGGTCGAGGTGTTGAAAGAAATTGGATACGCGTTTTTTTGAAAACAAGGATCCCATTTTTTCATGTATCCACATTCTTTTTTGTGCTGATTCCTCTATCAGTTTTGCTAGATAGACTCAACCTTCAATACCCAATATACACGAGAGCGGGCTTACACACGCTGCATGGTTCATAGCCCATCTGAACTGCCTCTGAAAGCGTTACCGGTGTCTTGCTCTGGAGAAGATGCTGGCAATGTGTCTGGTGATACTTCTCTCCGGTCCTCGTTATGTACACAACAGGATTGTAAATAGGTTCGGGCGGTGTAACTGCAAAGCTTTCGTCGCTCCACAATCCCTTTTTGTCAACTCCTGCAAGCCTTTCAACTTCCGCGAACGCCTCCATATATTGATCGTTGAACGGGTGTCTCGAATATACCCGGGCGTAGCCGTTCGCAACCGAGAGAAGATTGAAAAGGACATAATGCGTCTCGCCTTCATAACTCGCCGGGATCCAGACATAGGCGAAGTAGCGCCCGTAACTGTCTCTTGCCAGCGAATCATAAGAGAGAAAGACTCTTCTGT
>Ga0334886_1001557_pt1 | contig 26331 bp, 24 predicted proteins | sample GraSluR1_MG_9_FD_207232 | JGI IMG/M metagenome (GOLD analysis project Ga0334886, IMG submission 207232) | Sludge microbial communities from methane-producing bioreactor in Wageningen University, Netherlands - Granular Sludge_27_06-R1 | ecosystem: Engineered > Bioreactor > Anaerobic >... | reverse complement strand
TGGTCCAAAAATTGTCCGACAAATCTATTCCGCATTAGGAATCCTAAACATTGAACAGTTAGAACAAGCCATTCAGGAGCATCTCCTTCAAAACCTCCCTGGATTGGGTATCAAAAGTGAAGAAAAAATAAGAAAAGGGATCGATATTATCAAGAAAAGTACCGGTAGGATGCTTTTAGGTGATGCACTTCCCTTAGCTGAAGAAGTTGTTATCTTTCTTCGTGAAAATACTCAAATCAAAAAAATAAGTACTGCTGGAAGCCTTCGTCGCATGAAAGAAACCATTGGTGATATTGATATTTTAGCATCGACGGTTGATGCAAATCGGATGATGGAAGCTTTCATCAATCTTCCCATGGTAAAACAAATCATTGCCCATGGAACAACCAAATCGAGTATTTTAACTTATGAAGGAGTTCAAATTGATCTTCGCGTGGTTGATAACCAAAGCTTTGGTGCCGCTCTTCAATATTTTACCGGTTCAAAAGAACATAACGTCAAACTTCGGGAATATGCGTTAAAAAAAGGGTATAAAATTAACGAATACGGGATTTATCGGATAGATGATGGGGAAAGAAGAGGAGGAGAAAAGGAAGAAGATATTTACCAGATTTTGGGTATGGAATGGATTCCACCCGAAATGAGAGAAGATCAAGGTGAAATTGAAGCTGCCCTTCAAAAACGCCTGCCAATCTTGGTCGATGTAAAAGATATTCAAGGAGATCTTCATGTCCATTCTGACTGGAGTGATGGATTGGTTTCTATTGAAGAGATGGCAAAAGCTGCAGCACAGAAAGGATATCAATATATCGCTATTTGTGATCATAGCCAGGGATTAGCAGTTGCTTCCGGTTTAACACCCGAGCAAATCCAACAAAGAAAAAAAGAAATTATCCATTGGAACAATAATCATGCTGAAATATTTGTTTTAGAGGGGATAGAAGCGAACATATTAAGTGATGGAACAATCGATCTCCCAGATGAAGTCCTTGTTCAACTTCCTATTGTCGTTGCTGGAATTCATACCGGACTAGGCCAAGCCACAGAAAAAATAAACCAACGTCTTGAAAAGGCATTCAAAAATCCTTATGTCCAGATTATCAGCCACCCCACTGGACGATTGATCAATAAGCGTGATGCGACTCAAGGAGATCTCGCACTTCTTTTTAAATACGCTCAACAGACAACAACCGCCCTTGAAATGAATGCCCAACCAGAACGTTTAGACTTAAAAGATATTGATGCTCGACAAGCGAGTGAAAAGTACCAAATTAAATTGGTTGTTTCTACTGACTCTCATGATACTCTATCATTGAATCTTATGCGTTTAGGTGTTGCTCAAGCACGCCGTGCTTGGTTAACAAAGAATGACATTCTCAATACTTATGATAAAGACCAACTCCTTCAGACCCTTCATAAAAAACGGGATCGTCTTATAATTTAGGAGAATTCCTTCTTCTCAGTAGTCTTTTTGCTATATTACCTATAATTATCTGTTCTTTGCCATTCTTCAGTGCTTTCCAAGCGCGGTGGAAGTTGTCGTTTGTGTTCGGTTTTTTCTATCATATTTTGAATTTTGGCTGTATCCTTCTGGTTTCCTAAACCAAATTGAATAAATTGATCTAAAACTGCATAGCGAATACCCATTTCCTTTTCATCAGTTTGATCTTCCCATAGACCTGCTGATGGTGCCTTTTCGATTATGGATGCCGGTATTTCTAAAAAATTGGCGAATTGCCAAATTTCGGTTTTAGTCAGATGGGCAAGAGGCATCAGATCAACTCCTCCATCCCCATATTTGGTATAATATCCGACCGTTAATTCACTTTTGTTGGTTGCTCCACAAACCAAATAATTTTCCTTTTGCGCAAAATAATAAAGGAATATCATTCGGATTCGAGGAATCATGTTTGCCAGAGGAAGGGGCAATGGTTTTGAATAGCTTTTGCCAAGTAAAGCCAGGAAAGAATCATATATTGCATCGAGTGGAAATATTAAATAAGGAATAGAAAATTTTTCTGCGATTAATTCAGCATCCTGTTGATCTTGGGGGAGGCTATAACAGGGGAGCATGAGACCAAGAGTGTTTTCTGGAAAAGCAATTTTAGATAATATTCCCGCGACTGAAGAATCAATTCCTCCGCTCAAGCCAAGAACCACCCCCTTTGCCTTGGCTTTTTGGACTGTTTCCTTTAACCAATGAACTATTCGATCTCTTTCCTGACACCAATCTTTCATACCTTTTCTCCTTCATTGACATTTATTTCTCTGATACTGTATCATTTTTAGACATATAGAATAAACTTACTATGTTGTATTAAGTAATTATAAACCAATCAGTGATCAATTTGTCCTTTTAATTGACCAGGTTATAATAGCAGTTGAGGGTTAACCCAATAAACTTGGTTTTTTAATTAAAAGATGAAGGGCAAAAACTCAAAGGAGCGATGGATATGGGAAAAACCATTGCAGAAAAGATTTTTGAAAAGAAAGTTGGCTACCCGGTTAAGGCAGGAGATTTGGTTATTGCCCGAATTGATATGGCAATGGGTCAAGATGGAACCACACCACTGGCAATCCAATCTTTTAAAGAAATGGGCGGAAAAAAAGTATTCGACCCATCTCGCATCGTGTTTATCATTGACCATAATGCCCCAAGCCAGTTGGAAGCAATATCGATGCTTCATGATAGCATGCGAAAGTTTGCTGAAAATTATAGATTGACTCTTTTTGAAATCGGATGTGGAGTTTGTCATGAAATCATGGTCGCTAAAGGTTTGGTGGTTCCCGGTGACTTAGTGATTGGTGCTGACTCACACACCTGTACCTATGGTGCCATCGGAGCCTTCTCAACCGGAGTAGGAAGCACTGAGTTGGCAGCAGCCATGATATCAGGCCAACTCTGGTTCAAGGTTCCTGAAACCATTTTGGTTCATCTCAACGGGACTCTTCCTCCGGGAGTTTTTTCTAAAGACGTTATTCTTTACCTTGCTTCTCAAATAGGTGCTGATGGAGCAACTTATCAGGCTATTGAATTTGCTGGTCCCATTATTGATCAACTTTCGGTAGATGAACGATTAACTATTTCGAACATGGCGGTTGAATTAGGAGCCAAAGCTGGCATAATTGCCCCTGATGAAAAAACCTTAACCTGGGTTAAACAAAGAACAAACAAGCCTTTTGAGCCGATTTATCCAGACCCGAATGCGGTATATATAAAAGAATTAACCTATGACTGCTCAACGCTTGTTCCCCAGGTTGCTCTTCCTCATCGGGTTGATACGGTTACCTCAATCGGTTCCTTAGGAGAGGTAATAATTCAAGAAGCCTATTTAGGAACCTGTACCAATGGTCGAAGCGTAGATATTGAAATTGCTGCCAAGATACTACAAGATAAAAAAGTCCACCCAAAGGTTCGTCTTATCGTTGCTCCGGCCTCAAAAGAAATTCTTTTGGAAGCGATCGAGAAAGGTTGGATAGAAACCATTGTCAAAGCTGGAGGAGTTCTGGTAACTCCCGGTTGTGGGCCTTGTGTTGGAACCCATCAGGGAGTTCCAGGCGATGGATGGAATGTTGTTTCAACAGCCAATCGAAATTTTAAAGGACGCATGGGTAATAATAAAGCTTTCATTTACTTGGCTTCTCCTGCTACCGTTGCTGCCTCGGCATTAGAAGGAAAAATAACCGATCCGAGAAAATATTTGAGGTGATTGACATGATACTCAAAGGAAAAGCTCACGTTTTTGGAGATGATATTAACACCGATTATATCATTTCAGGGAAATATAAATTTAAAACACTGGATATGAACGAATTGGGAAAACACGTCATGGAAGATATCGATCCTCAGTTTTCACAAAAAGTAGAGGTTGGAGACTTCATTGTAGCTGGGAAAAATTTTGGCTGTGGTTCTTCCCGTGAACAGGCGCCCAGAGCTTTGCTTGCCAGTGGTATAAAAGGAGTTATTGCTTCGTCAATAGCGCGTATTTTCTTTCGTAATGCCATTAACTGCGGTTTAGTGGCATTAGAGTGTGATACCAGTCGAATTCAGAGTGGTGATGAATTGGAAATTAACCTAACAACAGGGAAAATTAAAAACGTAACTCAGAATATTAGCATTGAAGCTGCTCCGCTTCCGGAAGTAATGATTCAAATCCTGAACGAAGGCGGTTTAGTTTCTTATTTTAAAAAACATGGATCATTTCCTGAGCCGGTTAAACACCAATCTTAAAGGAGAAAATTATGTGGGAAAGTTTAAAAAAAGGTGATCCAGAAATATTCCATTGGGTAAAAGAAGAACTAAATCGACAAAGAAATACTCTGGAAATGATTGCTTCAGAAAATTTTACCAGTTTAGCCGTTCTTGATGCCCAAGGATCAGTGCTCACTAATAAATACGCTGAGGGTTATCCAGCTAAACGGTATTACGGCGGCTGTATCTATGTCGATGAAGTGGAAAATATTGCCCGCCAAAGAGCCTTAGATATTTTTGGAGCTGATCATGTTAATGTTCAAGCCCACTCGGGTTCTCAAGCAAATATGGCGGTTTATATGGCAGTCCTCAAGCCTGGTGATACAGTACTTGGTATGAATCTTGCCCACGGAGGGCACCTTACCCATGGAAGCCGGGTGAATTTTTCCGGGGTTCTTTATCATTTCATTCCTTACGGCGTCCATCCTGATACCGAAAGGATTGATTATGATGAACTGGAAAAACTGGCTGCCGAACATAAGCCTAAATTGATTGTAGCTGGAGCCAGTGCTTATCCTCGTTTTATTGATTTTAAAAGGTTAAGAAAAATCAGCCAACAAATTGGCGCTTATCTGATGGTGGACATGGCTCACATAGCAGGTCTGGTAGCAGCCGGTGTTCATCCCAATCCTATCCCTTATGCTGATTTTGTAACCACGACGACTCATAAAACCCTTCGTGGACCTCGGGGAGGAATGGTTTTTTGCCGAAAAGATTTTGCCGGAATTATTGATAAAGCTATTTTTCCTGGAACCCAGGGAGGCCCTCTTTTACACGTTATTGCTGGTAAAGCAGTTGCTCTCAAAGAAGCACAAAGCGAAGAGTTTAAAACTTATCAAAGACAAACAGTCAAAAACGCAATTGCACTTGCTGTTTCTCTTAAAGAAAAGGGATTTCGCTTAGTTTCCGACGGAACTGACAACCACCTCATTCTTGTTGATGTTCGAAATCAAGGGATAACTGGGAAGGAAGCTGAAAAGTATCTGGATCAAGTTGGAATAACGGTGAATAAAAATGCTATTCCCTTTGACCCAGAAAAACCAAATACCACCAGCGGAATCCGGGTTGGAACTCCGGCTTGCACAACTCGTGGAATGAAAGAAAGAGAAATGTCGATCATTGCTGGACTGATTCATAAAACATTTGAATTAAAAAGCGATATATTGGCACTCGAGAAAATTGCTCACGAGGTGAATCAACTGTGTCATCAATTTCCCTTATATCCTGATCTTGTAATTCCGGAATAGATAATTTAAATTATGGTTTTATAGATCATAATCAGCAAAGAGATTCCAGGATTCGCAAACGAGGAGGTTTGTACCGATGAAAGAAAAAGTCGAAAAAGCATTGGAAAAGGTAAGAGGATATCTCCGTATGGAAGGTGGAGATGTTGAATTAGTAGATATCGTTGATGGCGTAGTGAAGGTTCGATTAAAAGGAATGTGCAGTTCTTGTCCAATGTCAATGATGACTCTAAAAGATGGCATTGAACGTGTGGTAAAAGAAGAAGTTCCTGAAGTCGTTTCAGTTATTCAAGCTTAATCAATCAGATTATCTCATAAAAAAAGCGTCTGATTTTCAAGCCAGACGCTTTTTTTATTTTTCAACTTTTCATTCCAAAATTTATATTTGATTAAAAAATACCTACCATTCAATGCAATTTTCTACTTATTTTGCTGACTTTCCCTGAATAACCCAATAAAAAAGACTGACAAAGACGATTCCTCCAATAATATTTCCTAAAGTAACTGGTAAGAGATTTCGGAAAATATTCCCCCAGCTTAAGAGTTTTTCTACAGAAATGTATCCTTGAGCAACAATACCAGCTGGTAAAAAGTACATATTCGCTACACTATGTTCATACCCCAGCGCTACGAAGGTTAGAATTGGTGCCGGTATGACCAGAAGCTTGGTTAGGTTATTTTCTGAATAAATACAAAGCAAGACGGCAAAGCAAACTAACCAATTACAAAGAATTCCGCGACTTAAGGCAGGAATAAAAGCAAGACTCATTTTAGCACTGGCGATGGCATAGGCTCTTTCGGCTATGATTCCTTGCCCGGAAGCAAGTAATCCAGAAGCATGGTAAAGTCCAATCAAAAGAAGAGCTCCAAGAAAATTACCAACATAAACAACCACCCAATTTTTCAAAGTTAAAAGCCAAGATGATGTTGAGTCATAACAGGAATAAGAAAGCAGACAATTCCCCGTAAAGAGATCGGCTTTCCCCAATACCACAAAAATCAAGCCTACCGAAAATATCAAGCCACCTAAGATTTGGCTCAGTCCGAAAGAAAGCCCCGATGATGCAGTGAGCAGAGTAAAAAGTTGTGATGCAAATCCGATATAGGCACCAGCTAAAATCGAAGCAAAAAAAAGAGATAAAAAACCTTTATGAGTTTTTCCATTACACCATTGAATTAAAGTCGTATGCTCTGTTTCCATATTTTTTCCTCCTAATTTGGAAAAATCATTACAATAACTAATTACTTAAATAGATAATATAATAGGTTATAAAATTTTTAAAGATAAATTATAGATTTTTATTTATGTTTTTGTTAAAATGTGCACAATACCTTACGAGGGAGGGTCATTAATGGCGGAAGTATTAGAACAACTCGCAAAAGAATTATTTGCTGGAAATGCTAAAGGTGTAGCCGAGCTAACCAACAAAGCATTAGCAGAAGGCCTTAAACCTTCTGAAGTACTGAATGATGGTCTTATCAAAGGAATGGGCGAAGTTGGTGTTAAATTTAAAGCCAATGAAATTTATGTTCCCGAGGTATTAATTGCTGCCCGTGCTATGAAAGCTGGTATGGAGATTTTAAAACCAAAATTAGCCGAAAGTGGAGTAGAACCGGTAGCAAAAATGATCATCGGTACGGTAAAGGGAGACCTTCATGATATCGGAAAAAATTTAGTTGCCATGATGATGGAAGGAGCTGGTTTTGAAATAATCGATCTTGGCATTGATGTCCCGGCTGAAAAATTTATCCAAGCAGTAAAAGATAATCAACCACAACTCATCGGGATGTCAGCTTTGTTAACCACCACCATGGTCCAAATCAAAGAAAACATTAAGGCTTTCCAGGATGCTGGAGTAAGAAATAATGTAAAAGTATTAATTGGAGGAGCTCCAGTTACTCAGAAGTTTACAGATGAGGTCGGTGCTGATGGTTATTCACCAGATGCCGCATCAGCCGTAGACAAAGCAAAAGAACTATTAGGTATTGCGTAAAAAAGGGTGGAATTCCACCCTTTTTTTTAATCTTGAATTAATTAATTATCTTATTTAATAAATAATTCAAATACTTTATTAATTTTCACTAAAAGGGGGATTACAGTTATGATGAGCGATCTTGAAATCGCCCAGCGCTCAAATATGAAGCCAATTTCAGAAGTTGCCAGCTTAATTGGTTTAAGCGATGATGATTATGAACTCTATGGAAAATATAAAGCAAAAGTATCACTCGATGTCTTGGACAAGTTTCACGATCGACCCTTAGGAAAGTATATTGATGTAACGGCTATCACACCAACTCCGTTAGGAGAAGGAAAGACAGTTACCACCATAGGATTAGCCATGGGTTTAAATGCCATTGGCAAAAAGAGCATCGTCTGTATTCGTCAACCTTCTCTTGGTCCAGTATTTGGAATTAAGGGTGGAGCAGCTGGCGGTGGGTACTCCCAGGTTATTCCCATGGAAGATTTTAATCTCCATTTGACCGGGGATACTCATGCCGTATCTTTAGCTCATAATCTTCTTGCCGCTTTTATTGATAATCATCTTCATCACGGCAATGAATTGAATATTAACCCATTTACAATAAGCTGGCCTCGAGTTGTTGATGTAAGCGATCGAGCACTTCGAAAAATTGTCCTTGGTTTAGGCGGGAAAGAAAATGGAGTTCCTCGAGAATCCGGTTTCGATATCTCGGTTGCTTCCGAGGTCATGGCAATTTTAGCTCTGACGACCGATTTATCGGATATTCGAAAGCGATTAGGACGAATTGTTATTGGTTATAACAAAAAGAAACAACCGGTAACTGCGGAAGATTTGAAATGTGCTGGTTCGATGGCAGTTTTAATGAAAGATGCCATTAAACCCAATCTTCTCCAAACCTTAGAAAATACTCCATGTCTGGTTCACGCTGGTCCATTTGCCAACATCGCTCATGGCAACAGTTCTATTCTCGCTGACCAAATCGCTCTTCGTCTAACCGACTACGTTGTAACCGAGAGTGGTTTCGGAGCTGATTGTGGAATGGAAAAGTTCATGGATATTAAATGTCGATATAGTGGGCTCAAACCCAATTGCGTGGTAATGGTGTGTTCCATTCGAGCATTAAAAATGCACAGTGGAAAATATAAAGTCGTACCAGGAAAACCACTGGATCCTGGTTTAGCTCAAGAAGATATTGAAGCTATTACCCAAGGCTCAGAAAATTTAATTAAACAGATCGAAAATGCCCGCTACTTTGGAATACCAGTAGTCGTTGCTATTAACGCCTTTACCTCCGATACTCCAAAAGAAATTGAAGCGGTCAGAAAAATATCCATAGAAAATGGCGCCTTCGATGCAGTGATTTCCGAAGTATGGGCTAAAGGTGGAGAAGGAGGAAAGGATCTAGCTCAAGCAGTTGCTCGGGCGTGCGACAATGGAGGAGATTTTCAATTCCTCTATCCTCTTGATGCTCCAATCAAAGATAAAATCCACGCCATCGCGACCAAAATTTATGGAGCAGACGGAGTGGTTTACGAAAGTGTTGCTGAGAAAAAAATCAAACTGTTCACCGAAATGGGATGGGATACTCTCCCTATTTGCATGGCAAAAACTCATCTTTCTCTTTCCCATGACCCCAAACTACTAGGTCGTCCAAGAGATTACAAATTACCAATTCGCGATATTCGACCTTCAATTGGTGCTGGTTTCCTTTACCCACTTTGTGGTGAGATGAGAACCATGCCTGGTCTTCCCTCTAAACCGGCAGGAAATGCAGTCGATTTCGATGAAGACGGGAATGTGGTGGGACTTTTCTAATGAACCGATTTACCTCTTCTGTTCCCATTTATGATATCGCAATCCTGGGTGCCGGTGTCGCTGGTTTATCTGCTGCTCGGTTTTTGAGTTCCTCATTAAAAGGAGTAGTAATCGAATCGGAAAAGCAAATAGGGGGGTTAGCTTGGCAACTGGGTTGCAAAGCCACTGATATGTGCTTATATTGTGGTGTATGTCATGGAATACAATTGCGACGGGACCTGGAAGGTTTCTCGTCATACCCCTTTGATCTTATCCTTGATCAACAACTATCTTCGATGACTAAAGAAAATGGGGATTATCAACTTTCTTTCAAAAACGGCCGATCGATAACTGCTCATTCGATATTGGTAGCAACTGGAATTCAACCTTTTGATGCCTGCCAAGTTCCTCAATACGGATATGGCACTTTTTCTCATATTTACACGGGAATTGAAATTGAAAGAAATTTAAATTCAGAAGGGGTTAATACATTTAATGCCTATCAAAAGATCGCCTTCATCCAGTGTGTAGGATCAAGAAATTTTAAAGAAAAAAGAGGGTATTGTTCTCGGGTATGTTGCCGGTATGCTCTTAGGATTGCTGAAGATTTAGCTTTTCAGTATCCCCATCTACAGATTGATATGTATTATATGGACCTCCAACTTCTGGGCGGAAAGAAAGAATTACTTGCTGAAATCTCAGAGAAAAGGGTAAAGCTCATTCGCCATATGCCTTATCGAGTGGATTCACCAAATGGAAAACCGATTCTCATGTTTGAGGATGACCAAAGGGTCACTCGAATTGAATATGATGCGGTCATCTTATCGGTTGGCATGATCCCTAGCCCGGGAACTAAACAAGCAGCTGATATTCTTCGGCTAAATATCGACGATTCTGGTTTTATAAAAGATTACGGGGATGGAACCACTAGTCAGGAGAATATCTATGTATGTGGAACCGCATCGGGAGCAAAGGATATTGAAACAGCCATTTCCGATGGAAAAAGAGTTGGGCGGCGAATTCTTTCTGTTCACCAGGAATTGCAACAGGTTAAATCCTAAAAAAAGATGTTAAAATATTCGAATATTTGTCGTCTGATGACAAATCTGATAAGGGGGATAATAACTTGAAGACTGTTCTTATCGTCTCTCTTGGCGATACCCGGTCTTGGATGAAGCCTTGGATAGATCAAATTGATACTCATTTCCCGGTTCGGGTTCATTCGCTTTCTTCGGCTGAACTTGGGAATAATCTTCCATTGGATTACGATCGGTTCATATTTACTGGAAAAAGCCTTCTCCTACATCGAGAAAATATAGCTCGGATTTGTGCTGCAGCAAACATTGATCCTTTGCGAGTTTTTTCTTATCCAGAAGAACATCTTCCTCAGTCAATGGATGATGAAAAAATAAATCAATGGAATTCTTACCTTCACCAGGTCATACTCGCTCCTGAAGCTGAACAACCGGTTGAAGCAATCAACCTTCATTTAATTAAGAAGATTGCTGTCTTAGGGAAGAATCCAATTGACGATAGCATTCTCGAAGAATTTCAAAAAGTCGGTCTTGAAATTTTCCAACCCATATTTCCTTTTGCTATCGAGCGTCAGGGAATTCAATATTGTATTGAGTCACAAACAGGAGCAACAATAGTTGGAGGGGTAGTGGTTGTTCCCGAATTTCAACCGGTTTTTTCCTACCCAATTCCCAATGAAGTGGATGATACTCGTAAGGTCTTTTTCCTCGAAGATTTTAAAAATAAAGTTCCCATGAGAAATTTTCGAAAACAAACCGCGGTTTTTCTGATTCCAGAAGTTATGGTCTCAGCTGAAACCTGGTCAACACTTTATGACATCTCTCAGCTCTTGGTTCAAAGAGACCAAGCTCAAGTATTCATTCTCTGCAGGGAAGCCGTTGTTGCCGGTGATGGTTTGGAAAGGAAATACCTTGAAAGCCGAAAATCAGGTGTTCTTATTGAAAAAATTGACTTTTCTCGTTTGATACTTCAACCATCTTTGGACATGAGAGGAAGTTGGGTTCGCTTTGTTACCGAACGAGATGGGATATCGCAGAAAATTTTAAGTGATTGGCTAATCAAGGTGCCTGGAAAAAAATTCATTCCTTATGACTTCACCAAAATATTCTCCGGTGATCGTTTGATTCCATCTTTATCGCCATTGAATAATATTAACCTACCACTCTATAGTTTACCTCTGGAAGGTTGGTATCAGCTTCCTGATAATAAATTAACAATTGATACTCACTATGCTATACAGGAAGTAATTGACTATTTCCAACGGGGAGTAACCGCCGAGAGGAATCGGGCCATGGTTGACGAGGAAAAGTGTGTTCTCTGTTTGACCTGCCTTCGAACCTGCCCTTGGAGTGCTATTGACATTGAAGGAACGTCGAAAAGAAAAAAAGCCAGAATCAATTGGGAACAATGCCATCTCTGTGGTTTATGTTCAACGTCTTGCCCAGCTGGTGCTATAACTCTATACGGTCTTGAAATGGGAAAAGACCAACACAACTCAAGAAGACTTGAGGTCATGGGTGTTAGTGAAAATACCGGGAAGATTTAAAATGAATTCGTAATCACTCGTTGCTATTTTTTAAATATTTTTGTTTTGGAGTGATGGATATTGAAAATATTGGTAATCGCTTGTGATAAAAGTGGCTATCCAGCGATGATAAAATATACCACCGAAAATACGACCGATCATGAACTTACTAGCATTTTAAAAGTACCCTGTCTTGGGAGTGTAAAAGAAAGTGATATTCTTGAGGCCTTAGAAGGAGAGTGCGACCGGGTTCTCTTGGTGGGCTGTCCCATTGATAGCTGCTTTCACCAAGATGGAAGTCGCTTTGCTCAAAGAAGAGTGAATAGAATCAATCATCTATTAGAAGAAGCTGATATTAGCAAAAGAGTTGTGATCAGTTTTGTAACTGCTGAAAAAATATCTGAAATAAAAAGGACTTTGGATTTAATCTCGGGTACTCCAGCCCAAGAGGAGCTTAAACCATGATCGTTGGTGAAAGAAAACCAATACCAGAAATCCTTGCTATGCTTGATGATTCTAAAAAAGTCTTAGTCTTAGGATGCGGAACTTGTGTAACCGTCTGCCTCACCGGAGGTGATAAAGAAGCAAAAGAATTAGCCTCTTTATTGAGAATCAAAGGATATGAAGCTGACAGTTTAACTGTTGAACGACAATGCGAACTAGAGTTTATCAATCCTTTGCGGGAACGCATTCAATCGGTTGACGCCGTTATTTCTCTGGCTTGTGGTGTTGGCGTTCAAGCTCTATATGAGCTCGATTCTGGAAAAAGCATCTATCCTGGATTAAATACGACCTTCATGGGAATGCCGGTAAAACAAGGAAATTGGGAAGAACGTTGCTGGGGGTGTGGAGACTGTATCATTCATCTTTTTGGAGGAACATGCCCGATAACCCGCTGTGCTAAAAGTCTCTTAAACGGCCCTTGTGGTGGCTCAAAAGATGGAAAATGTGAAGTGAAACCTGATCGTGATTGTGCTTGGCAGTTGATTTATGATCGCCTAAAGAAACTCAACCGTTTGGATTGGTTGTTAACGATCCAGCCTCCGAAAGACTGGTCAACATCCCGCTATGGTGGACATCGTAAAATGACCCGGGAGGATATGCTGTTATGAGCTGGCTCAAGCAAGTATTGCAAAGTGGTCATTTCGCTGTTACTGCTGAAGTGGGACCTCCCAAAGGATCCGATCCTCAGGTAATACGAAAAAAATGCAATTTGCTCAAAGGTTTTGTTGATGCAGTCAACATCACTGATAATCAGACGGCTATCGTTCGTATGTCAAGCTTTGCCAGTAGTTTGGTTGCCCAGGAGCAGGGAATCGAACCGGTTATGCAAATGGTCACTCGAGACCGAAATCGTATTGCTCTGCAGAGCGATTTCCTCGGAGCTTGCGCTTTAGGAATTTCCAATCTTCTTTGTCTTACCGGTGACCATCAGAGCATGGGGAATCACCCCCAATCAAAAAACGTCTACGATATTGACTCAATTCAACTCTTGCAAATCTTTAAAAATATAAGAGATCAAAAAATATTCCAGAATGGAGAAGAAGTGAAGGGGGAAATGAATATTTTTTTAGGTGCGGGTGAAAGCCCATATGCTGATCCTCTCGAGTTTCGTGCTCTTCGCTTGGCGAAAAAGATTGCTGCCGGAGCCGAATTTATTCAAACTCAGGCAATTTTCGATGTGGAAATTTTCACCCGATGGATGGAAGAAGTGTGTCGCTTAGGACTTCATAAAAAATCATTTATTTTAGCCGGAGTTATACCGGTAAAATCAGCTAAAGCGTTACGTTATATGAAAAACGAGGTACCGGGTGTTGTAATTCCCGACAGCTTAATTGAGAGAATGGAAGCAGCCACTGATCAAAAAGCTGAAGGAGTTGAGGTTTGTATCGAAACCATCCAAAAAGTTGCAAAAATCGAAGGTGTATCCGGGGTTCACATTATGGCCATTGCTTGGGAAAGTATAGTTCCGGAAATCGTACAACGGTCTGGTCTATTACCCCGACCGGCAAAAGGAGAGATCACTTCATCATGAAGGCTGAAAAAAAATTCGATCCTCAATTCAAATATCAAGTTGCGTCACGACCCGGTGGAGAGGGCTTGATGGCATGTTTTGCCTGTGGAGTGTGTACCGCCGGATGTCCGGTAAGTGAAGTGGAGAGTGGTTTTAACCCTCGTCGAATTATTCATCAGATCTTAGTAGGAGATCGTGAGGGAGTTTTAGCCTCAAAGGCAATTTGGATGTGTATCGGTTGTTATACCTGCACTGCTCACTGCCCGCAGGATGTTGAATTTACCAATCTTCTAAAAGTTCTCCGACGTATGGCAGTGGAAGAAGAATATGTTGATTCTCATTGGATAAAAATGATTGAAGATGTTGACCGACAAACCCAAAAGCTCCGTCGTGATTTAATTTCCCACCTCTGGGAAGAGAAGAATATTCACTCGGTTAATGACTTTGAAAAATTCTATGAAAATGAAATCAAAAAATTGGCCTGGGTAAAGGAGAATAATAATCATGACCATGAATAAAATCGGTCGGGTCATGGTAGTGGGAGGAGGAATCGCCGGAATCCAGTCATCTCTTGATTTGGCTAACTCCGGTTTTCATGTTTATTTAGTTGAATCGTCACCCACCATCGGAGGCCTCATGGCTCGGCTCGATAAAACCTTTCCGACCAACGACTGTGCGATGTGTATTCTGTCTCCCAAATTGGTAGAATGTGGTCGTCATCTCAACATCGACATTTTATCCTATTCCGAAGTTGAAGAGATTGAAGGGCAACCAGGACAATTTACCGTAACTGTTCGGAAAAAAGCTAGATATATTGATGAATCTAAATGCACCGGTTGTAGCGATTGTGTTGGAGTCTGTCCAGTTGATCGACCCAATGAATATGAAAATTTTCTCAATACTCGAAAAGCTACTTTCCGACCGTTTCCTCAAGCTTTTCCCAATGCTTTTACCATTGAGAAAAAAGGAACGGCCAATTGTCAGGCTGCCTGTCCATTAGAGCAAAAAGCCCAGGGATATATCGCCCTGGTGAAAAGTCAACGTTATGAAGATGCTCTTCGAACTGTACGATTGGACAATCCCTTCCCGGCAATTTGCGGAAGAGCCTGCCATCATCCCTGTATGGAAAAGTGTCAGCGTGGCGTGCTGGATGAGCCTTTGGGAATACCGTCGATTAAAAGATTTTTATCCGATTATGAAACTGCTCATCAAATGAAAGCATTGCCGGAACGGGAAGAACCAAAACCTCAAAAAGTGGCGATTATTGGTGCTGGACCCAGCGGATTAAGTTGTGCTTATTTTCTTGCGTTGAAAGGATATTCAGTCGAAATCTTCGAGGCCAAAGACCAACCGGGTGGGATGATGGTCTATGGAATACCAGCCTATCGGCTCCCCCGTGATGTCGTCTCTCGAGACATCGAAACCATTCTATCCCTGGGAGTTTCAATTCATTACGGAAAAAAGTGGGGTAGTGATTTTACCCTTGATCATTTATTTGAGCAAAATTTTCAAGCGGTCTATTTGGCCTGTGGAGCTTGGAAGGGGATGAAAGTTGGAGTCAATGGAGAAAATCATCCCCGAATCATGGATGGCCTTTTTTATTTAGATAAAGCCAATAGCGGTAAAGAACTTCCTAAAGCTCAAGAAGTGGTTATTGTTGGAGGAGGAAATGTTGCCATCGACTGTGCCCGAACCGCTCTGCGGCGTGGTGCCAAAAAAGTATCCATTTACTATCGTCGTTCCCGGGAAGAAATGCCAGCTCGAAACGAAGAAATCGAAGATGCCCAGGAAGAAGGAATTGAATTTGTCTATTGTGCCAGTCCCCGTGCTTTTACCGAACGGGATGGTTCTCTATATATGGAAACCTTTGTTATGAGGCTCTGTTCTCCGGATGAATCAGGACGAAGAAGACCAGAAGTTATTCCCGGATCAGGATATGAAGTGGCTGCCGATCTCTTCATATTGGCTATCGGTCAGGAAGTCGACATTCCCGACGAGGGCCTGGAAAAAACTCGAAGAGGAACCATAAAAACCAATGAAAAACTGGAAACATCCCGTCGAGGCGTCTATGCCGGCGGTGATTTGGTAATGGGACCTGCTACGCTGGTTGAATCAATCGCTCACGGCAAAAGAGCTGCTCAAGCAATTGATGCCAAGTTTACTGGAAAGGAGTTTTCAGTTGAACGCCGCCGCCCAGCACCTCTTAGCATTCCTTGGAACACCATTCGTAAAAACCATACTCACATGGCAAAAGCACCAGTTTCGGAAAGAATCAACGATTTTCGTGAAGTGGAGTTAGGATATACTGAAAAGGAAGTTCTCGAAGAAGCCGCCCGTTGTCTTTCTTGTGGGGGTTGTTCCGAATGTATGCAATGTGTTTTTGCCTGTCAACGGAATGCCATTGACCACACCATGAAAGACACCAGGGAAAAGATTGAGGTTGGTGCCATCATTTTTTCTGCAGGAGCTGAAACCTTTAATCCCACCGAGAAATATCGGGAACTTGGTTATCGGAAGTTTCCCAATGTTATCACCAGCCTGGATTTTGAAAGAATACTCAACGCTTCCGGACCATTCTCGGGCAAAGTCCAACGTCCATCAGATCGAAAAACTCCTAAAAAAATCGCCTTTGTTCAATGTATTGGCTCAAGGGATCCAGAAAGAGGAAAATCCTACTGTTCCTCGGTTTGTTGTATGTATGCTATTAAAGAAGCTTTGGTTGCCAAAGAGCATCTGGCTATAGAACATCATGAAGAGCAACCAGTTGAAGCTGGCTGCAGTTGCGGAACCGACTTGTCCAATGGCGAGGAGACTGCCAACCAAAACCTGGTCATGGAAAATTCCTCAGAAGAATTTTTGGCCACAGTGTTTATGATCGATATGCGAGCCTATGGAAAAGATTTTGAAAAATATTATCAGAGAGCGAAACGAGAAGGGATTCGGTTCATTCGAGGGAAGGTTGATCGGGTCAAGGAATTAGATAACGGCGACCTCGAAGTTGCCTTTGTTGACAACCTGGGGAACTTCCAGAAAGAAAATTTTGAGCTTTTGATTCTCTCGGTTGGACTTCAAGTTGAACCGGAAAAATTGGCTCAATTGGAAAAATTAGGACTTTCGATAAGTTCAGAAGGCTTTCTTTCTACTGATCCCACCAATCCCATCCAAACCACTCGCCAAGGAGTTTGGGTTTGCGGCACCTTAGCTGGTCCGAAAGATATTCCTGATACAGTAATGGAAGCCAGTGCTGCCAGTTGTGATGTTGCCGGATTTCTTCATTCCGCCCGATTTACCCAGGTAAAAGAAAAAGCCTATCCCCAGCAACGAGACGTTTCCAACGAGCCGCTTCGAATCGGAGTTTTCATCTGCCGCTGTGGAATCAATATCGGTGGAGTGGTGGAAGTTCCGAAAGTGGTTGAATGGGCAAAAAGCCTCCCCGGTGTCGTCTATGCCGAGGAAAATCTCTATACCTGTTCCCAGGATACCCAAGAGCGGATTAAAGAAATGATTTTGGAACTCAGCCTCAACCGGATTATCGTGGCTTCCTGCTCACCACGAACCCATGAACCGCTCTTCAGAGAAACGCTCAAAGAAGCCGGACTTAATCCTTATCTCTTTGAAATGGCCAATATTCGAGACCAATGTTCCTGGGTTCACCAACAAACTCCTGATGATGCTACCGATAAATCGCGGGATTTGGTTTCTATGGCGGTTGCCAAAGCAACGCTTTTGGAACCACTCACTCCCATGCTTCTCCCCTTAGAAAAATCTCTATTGGTTCTCGGAGGAGGCTTGAGTGGAATGACCGCCGCTCTGGAAGCCGCCCATCAGGGATTAAAAGTTTTCTTGGTGGAAAAGGAAACAAAACTAGGTGGAAATGTATGTGGTTTCCAGAATAAAATGAACATTGAAGGAACTCATCTCACTGACCTTTTGAATTCAATGAAAGACCAGATCACCAATCATCCCAATATTGAAGTTTACCTCAATGCCCAAGTAAAAGAGGTCAATGGATTCGTGGGTAATTTTGAAAGCACTATTTTGCAGGCTGATATTGAAATCCCGGTGAAGCACGGAGGAGTTATAGTTGCTACCGGTGCTCATCAATATCAACCTCAAGAATTTCTTTATCAAAAAGATCAACGGGTTCTTACTCAAACCGAGTTAGAGAAGCAACTTGATCAGGATGATTTTTCTCCAGTCACTTCAGTGGTGATGATCCAGTGCGTCGGTTCTCGGAACGACGAGCATCCCTGGTGCAGCAAAATATGTTGTGGCACCGCGATTAAAAATGCTCTGACCATTAAAGAAAAGAGTCAGGACACCGAAGTGTATATTCTCTATCGAGACATGAGAAGTTACGGTCTTCAGGAAAAATACTACCGAGAAGCGCGAAAACGAGGTGTGGTTTTTATTCGCTTTGAGGATGACGACCCCCCTGAGGTTTTTCAAAAAGATTCTCTTCTCCAGGTTAAAGTCAATAGTTCAGTGTTTCAGGAAAGTGTAACATTACCAGCCGGTATGGTCGTGCTCAGTGCCGGGATTGTTCCTCTTGAAACAAACGTTGCCATCGGTAAGATGTTGAAGGTACCTCTAAATGAAGATGGATTTTTCTTGGAAGCCCATGTTAAGCTGCGACCGGTTGATTTTGCTACTGATGGTGTGTATGTCTGTGGTTTAGCCCATGGCCCAAAATCTGCTTTGGAAAGTATGCTGCAAGCTAAAGCTTGTGTAGCCCGAGCGATGAATATTTTAAGCAAAGATCAAATTCAATCAGAAGCTCAAATTGCCTATGTATTGAAAGAACGCTGTACCGCTTGTGGCGATTGTGAGAAAGTATGTGCCTATAAGGCAGTAAAGATTAATCAAGAAAAGAAGATAGCCGAGGTTAATGCTGCTCTTTGCAAGGGGTGTGGTTTATGTAGTGCAACCTGCAAGAGCACCGCTATCAAAGTTCAGGGGTTTGCCCCTGAACAGCTCATATCTGAGGTGGAATACTTATTATGATCGAATCATCTTGGGAACCAAAAATTGTTGCTTTTCTTTGTCATTGGTGTAGCTATGCTGGAGCCGATTTAGCCGGGGTGAGCCGAATGCAATATCCTCCCAATATTCGGGTGATTCGTGTTCCCTGTTCCGGAGCAATCAATCCTCTCTATATTTTTAAAGCCCTTCGGGAAGGAGCCGATGGAGTTCTGGTTTCCGGCTGTCATCCTGGTGATTGTCATTACATCAGTGGTAATTACTATGCCCGCCGTAAGTTTTACATCCTTAAGGAACTGCTGGTCTGGGCGGGAATCGAAGCTGATCGCATCCATTTTTCCTGGGTTTCAGCTTCTGAAGGACAAAAATTCTCCGAGGTGGTTACCGAGGTTGTCAATGCTGTCAAGCCACTCGGACCCTCTCGAAAATTAGTAAAGGAGTTTTCAACCAATGTTTGAAAGCATCCTCATAGATATAGCAAAAAAACTACTCCGAGATAAAACGGTTGATTTGATAATTGGTTATGGGTCTACTCACTATCCCTTTCGAACCGAACCTATCGTTATAAAACAAGAAGACCAGGCTGATGCCTTGGTTTGGAATCCTTTTTGTGGAAATAACTTAGCCCGTTATTTAAAATATTATAAAAATACCCAGCATAAAATCGCTTTGATGGTCAAAGGTTGTGATTCCCGGGCTGTTCAGGTCCTCTTAAAAGAGGATCAAATCAAAAGAGATCGACTTTACTTGATTGGATTATCCTGTCCGGGTTTAGTCAATCATGAAAAGCTTCAAAAGCAATTTCCTCAAGCTTCACCAGATGATTTCCAATGGAAAGAAACCGGTTGGTTCTTTCATGGTGAGCAAATTGACCCGGGACTGCTTCTTGAGGAAACCTGTCTTCGTTGTCGATACCCCAATCCTCTTGAATATGACCAGCTGATTGGTGAACCCCAAACTACCAGTCCCTATCAGACCTATCAAAAAGATTACTTAGATCCAATCGATGACCTTTCTCCAGAAGAACGGTGGGATCGGTGGTCGAAGGAAATGACGAAATGCATTCGTTGTTATGCCTGTCGAAACTCTTGTCCTCTTTGTTATTGTCAGGAATGTTTTGCCGAGAGCACTCAACCCCAATGGGTGAGTCCGGCTGCAACTCCTTCAGATAATTTCCTTTTCCATTTAGTTCGGACCATGCATATGGCTGGACGTTGCGTTGAATGTGGTGCCTGTGAAAGAGCCTGTCCGGTTTCCATTCCAATTGCCCAGCTTCCACTTAAAGTTGAGGCGATCATTCGTGAACAATTTCAATTTGAAGCCGGAACCGATCAAGAGAGCGCTGCTCCTTTGCTCACTTATCGGGAAAATGATCCCGGAGACTTTATAAAGTGAGGTAATGGCTATGAATTCCGGAAAAGTGACAAAAAATGATCTCATTCAGTGGCTAAGAACCCATCAAAAAAACTTTTTAGTCACCGAAAAGGTGGCTCATCACCAACCAGAGCTTTTATGCGATCAATCAAAAGAAATAAAAAATATTAAAGAAGCCCTTTTCCTCCCCTGGGACAAACTTTTCAATTATCATTGGGAAAATCAACAATGGAATGTTGAGAATATCCAGCCATCAGCTTCACCCCGATTCCTGATGGCTCTTCCCTGTGAAGCCCGAGCCATATATGAAGTTCTTGATCGAGTCTTTCTCCAACCATCAGAAACCGAAAGTGGATATGCAGCTCGTCGCCAAGGACTAAAAATGGTCATCATAGGATGTATAAATCCCGAACCGACCTGTTTTTGCCACTTAGTGGGTGGAAATCCTTATTGGACCCATCCCGATGCTCTCTTTATTCTTCCCTTTCATGATGAATATTATCTTGAAACCAACCAATCAGAGCAATTTGATATCATGAAAAAAGGAACTACACTGAATAAATCTGAGAAGGAAGAAATCGAAGTTTTACGAAAACAGATGAAAGAGAAAACCAATCAGGAGAAGCTTCCTGAAGAGGTCCCTCAGGGACTTTATGACCTCTTTGAAGACCAAGAATGGGAAGATTTGAGTTGGAAGTGCTTGAATTGTGGAGCCTGTACTTATCTCTGTCCAACCTGTCAGTGCTTTGATATGAATGCTGAAGGACGTTTAAAGGGTTTTCAACTTAAAACCTGGGATTCATGTATGTTTCCCAAGTTCACCCTTCATGCCTCGGGACATAATCCCCGACCTACTTTCAAAGAAAGAGTCCGACAGAGAGTTCTCCATAAGTTTTCTTATTTTCCTCTTCGAGAGGAAGGACGCTACGGATGTGTTGGTTGTGGAAAATGCATCGAAATTTGTCCGGTGAACTGGAACATTCGGGAAGCCGTTGAAAGGATGGTAAAAAAAATTGGCAATCGATCTTGAAAATAAAAACATTTATCTTCCACGTCTCTTTCGAATTATGGAAATCATCCCGGAGACTTCCGACATCAAAACCTTTCGTCTTGACTTAGAAGGTGAAAATTCTTCCCATCTCCCTGGACAATTTGCTGAACTTTTTGTACCAGGGGTAGGAGAAGCCCCAATTTCCATCACGTCCTCACCAACCCAAAAAGGGATTCTGGAATTTAGCATTAAAAGAACTGGCTTGGTAACCTCTGCCATTCATCGCCTTAATTCCAACGATCGTTTGGGTATCCGAGGTCCTTATGGGAATACTTTTCCCATTTCGGACCTCACCGGACAAAACCTGCTCTTCATTGCCGGTGGCATCGGATTAGCACCGCTTCGTTCTTTAATAAACTACGTTTTAGATACCGAAAAACGAAATCAATTTAAAAAAGTAATCATTCTTTATGGAGCACGTTCACCACAGGATCTGGTTTTTAAATGGGAACTCAAAAAATGGCAAATGCGAGATGACATTACCTTTTTACTTACCGTTGACCGAGGAGATGACCAATGGAAGGGTACGGTTGGTTTGGTTCCTAATGTACTTAAGGAAAACATTCAGGTGAATCCTTTAGAGTGGAAGTCCATCATCTGTGGCCCTCCGATTATGATTAAATTTACTATCAAGGCGTTATTGGAAATGGGTTTTCAACCTCCCGATATTATTACCACACTGGAAATGAGAATGAAATGTGGATTGGGAAAATGTGGTCGATGCAATATCGGACCCTATTATGTCTGTAAAGACGGTCCGGTATTTACCTACCAGCAACTCCAGAATATACCAGAAGAGTATTGACGGAGGCTATTTTATGAATTTCCAAGAAAGCATTCAAGCTCTCTATTCCTTAATTAATTATGAAAAAACTGATTTTTCTTATTCTGACCTCAAGCTCGATCGGATGAGAGAATTCATGACTCTCCTTGAACACCCCGATATCCATTCACCGGTAATATTGGTTGCTGGCACCAAAGGAAAGGGAAGCACTTGTTATTATTTGGAACGAATTTTAGCGTCTCAGCAAAAGAAATGCGGATTGTATATTAAACCGCATCTTCTTACCTTTCGAGAACGTTTGCGATTTAATGGAGAACTCATACAACCAGAAGAGTTAGCTCGGTTGGTAACAGAAATTTTTCCTATTATTGACCATATGGAAAAATATTCACTTTATGGAAAGCCTACTTATTTCGAAGTTTCGGTTGCCCTGGCTTTCCAATACTTTAAAAAAAGAAATGCCGATTATTCGATCATGGAAGTCGGTTTAGGAGGTCGTTTAGATGCGACCAATGTAGCCAATCCAATCCTTACCGTTATCACCCCGATAAGCTATGACCATACTGAAATTTTAGGAGAAACCATCCCTCAAATTGCTCGAGAAAAAGCTGGAATTCTCCGTCCTCATATTCCTCTGATTTTAGGATTACAGGAAAAAAAACAAGCCAAGAATACCATATTACAAATTGCTGAAAACCTCCGGGTTCCAGTATTACCTCTTGAGGAGAATTACTCATACCGAATTCACAACCGGAGTGAAAAAGGATCAGTTTTTGAGTTGCAATCAAAGTCTGGTCGAGAAGGGATTTTTTCACTACCGCTGTTAGGTGATCAACAGGTTGAAAATTTTCTCACTGCCTTGCTTAGTGCCGAGCATTTAGGGTATTCACCATCCAATCAACAGCTCCAAAACCTTCTCAATGAAGCAGTTTGGCCCGGTCGAATTCAAATAATTCATTCATCACCCATGACAGTATTTGATGTCGCCCATAACCAGGCTTCATTTGCCACATTATGCCATACCTTAAGAGATTATTTGGGGATAAGAAAAGCTGTCTTCCTTTTAGGTTTTTTAAATGGAAAAGACTTTCCAGGAATTGCTCAAGAACTTTCTCAAATTGACTCTCAAGTCATTTTAACCACACCTTTTAATCCGAAAGCCGCTTTTCCAGCTGATATTGCTCATTTCTTTGCACCTCATATTCCTCATTATGAAGTTATCAACGATCCCTACCAAGCTTTTAAGAGAGCCCTTCAATATGCTAATGAATTTCACTTGCCCTTAGTTATAGCTGGATCATTTTATTTAGCAAAATTATTAAGTGATAAACTCAACGTAACCCTTTCGAAAGAGGAGGTGGAATTATGATCATAGTCGCCGAAAGAATCAACGCTACCCGAAAATCCATCCGGGAAGCACTGGAGAAAAAGGATCGGGAGTTTTTTGTTCATGAAGCTCAAAAGCAAGAAAAAGCCGGAGCAGCTTTTATTGATGTCAATGCTGGCACCGAAGCCACTAAGGAAGTTGCTGATCTGAAATGGCTGGTCGGGTCTATTCAAGATGACGTTGAAATTCCATTATGCTTAGATTCCGCTAATGATCAAGCTTTAGAGGAAGCCCTCACCGTCTATAACAAAAAAGAGGTAATGATTAACTCATTCACCGCTGAAGAAAATCGAATCAAAGCCTTGCTTCCAATTGTGAAGAAATACGATGCTTTGGTTGTTGGGTTGGCGATGGGTGAGGGAGGAATCCCGCAGTCGGTTGAAGAACGAATGAAATTAGTAGAGACTTTAGTTAAAGCCGTTGATGAATATTCTATTCCACGAGAGCATCTTTTTATCGATCCACTGGTAGTACCAATCGGTACCGATCAAAATCAGGGGAGATTGTTTTTAGAAACCCTCCAGGCAATCCCACAAACCTATCCTGGAGTGAGAACCGTCTGTGGTCTCAGTAATATTTCCTTTGGAATGCCTAATCGTCGCCTTATCAATCGCTCCTTTTTAGCGTTGAGTATAGGTTTTGGCCTTCACGCCGCAATTATTGATCCTTTGGATGATAAACTCATGGGTATACTTTTTGCGAGCGAGGCTTTGATGGGCCGCGATGAATATTGCATGAACTACCTCACTGCTTTCCGAGCTGGCCGCTTAAACGAGTAAAACTATTAAAAAAACATCCTCTCTCCTGATTGGTAAAAAGACAGGAGAGAGGGAAAAATTACTGGTATTAAGCTGGTTCACGGTTAAACGAAGAAAATGAATACGAAAAGACTACAAATTATTATTTCTTTTTCAGGTCACGAATAAATGCTCATTATTAATTATCCTCTGGTAAGGAAGAAAAAAAAGGGTATAATACCTCTGAAAAGAGGTGTTTTTTATTCAATTAACCAAAGCCAAAGAGTTTCGTCGTTATATTGAAGATCATTATGAATTCGGGGATTTCGCTTTGATTCGAGGTCGAGAAGAAACTGCCGAGATCGGTTTTGTTTTCGCTGATGAAGATGTTAACAATTGGCCTTCTCTCTACAAAAAAGCCGGAAATATTTGTGATCATTTTGATAAAAGATTACGAGAAAAGGGTCTCAATACTGCTGCGTATTCTCGAATAGGAAAAGATTTGGATTTTATCACCGCGTCAATTGTCATCCGTCTTCATGCCTTTCCTGAGGATCAAATTCATCGAATTGCTGACGACATTATGAATATCCTTCGAGAGGTAAACCCCTATCGTGAATATGAAAATTAAACTTTTAAGGAGGCTATCATGAGGTTCAGAGGAAAAATTGTTATCACCTTGAAGCCAGGGGTTTTTGATCCACAAGGAGTAACCATTAAAAGTGCACTCCATTCCCTTGGATACCAAGAAACTGACGAGGTTAAAACTGGGAAGTATTTCGAAATCAATCTTGATTCAAACAACCTGGATACCGCTCAAAAACGTTTGGAAGAGATGTGTGACCAATTGCTGGCTAATCCGGTAATTGAAAATTTTCACTTCACCGTCGAACCCTCTGATAACTAAGGAGCCTCCAATGAAATTTGGTATAGTGGTTTTTCCTGGGTCTAATTGCGATTATGATTGTCAACACGTCCTTTCCGTAGTTCTCGGCCAAGAAACAGAAATGCTTTGGCATGAAAGCCATGACCTTAAAGAATGCGATTGTATTGTCCTTCCTGGAGGGTTTAGCTATGGCGATTATTTACGTACTGGTGCTATTGCCCGTTTTTCACCGGTCATGGAATCAATTCGAAATTTTATTGAATCGGGAGGATTAGTCGTTGGGATCTGTAATGGATTTCAAATCTTAGTCGAAAGTCAACTCCTGCCAGGTGCCTTGCTTCCCAACCAGAAGGGACACTTCATTTGTCGTCATGTTCACCTGCGAGTTGAAAACACCGATACGCCTTTTACCCGGCTCTTTTACCCGGGAGAAGTCATCTCAATTCCTATCGCTCATCATCAGGGAAATTACTTTATTCCTCATTCTTCTCTATCTAATCTTCAAAAAAACCGTCAAATCATTTTTCGTTATTGTGATATGAACGGACAAATCAATCATGGAACCAACCCGAATGGGTCGATTGACTCAATTGCCGGGATAATTTCTTCTTCCCAAAATGTTCTGGGGATGATGCCACATCCCGAAAGGTCATCAGAAGCAGTATTGGGTTCTCATGACGGAAAAAGAATATTTCTCTCGATTATTCAATGGTGGGAGGAAAATCATCATGCAAGACAATGAACAAATCCAAGTAGCCCGTGGATTAGGGCTCCGCGACGAAGAATACCAAAGAATACTTGATATACTACGAAGACCACCAACTCCAACGGAACTGGCGATGTTTTCGGTCGAATGGTCAGAACATTGTGGCTACCCGCATTCTCGTCGGTGGTTTGAACTCTTTCCACGGAAAGGAAAATTCCCGGTTTTGGTCGGTGAAGATGCCGGCGGAATTGTCTATCAAGGACAGGCAGTGGTATTTAAAATGGAAAGCCATAATCATCCTTCCCAGGTCGAGCCCCGCCAAGGAGCAGCGACCGGTATTGGGGGAATTATTCGTGATATTTTTGGAAGCGGCGCTCGCCCCATAGCTTGCCTTGATTCTCTCCATTTCGGTCCTTTAGATAACGCCCGTTCTCATTTTATTTTTAAAGGTGTAGTAGACGGAATTGCTTTTTATGGGAATTGCGTCGGTGTCCCAACTGTTGCTGGCGAACTCTATTTTCATCCTTCTTTCCAAGGTAACTGCCTGGTTAACGTGATGAGCATTGGAATAGCTTCTCAA